>OJIR01000166.1_pt1 | contig 23305 bp, 19 predicted proteins | sample 1595711 | NCBI WGS metagenome assembly OJIR01 (sample SAMN05416846, study PRJEB24817) | seawater metagenome | isolation source: Sea water | place: Canada:Atlantic | collected 2013-07
CTACACTAGATCGCTCGTCGGCAGCGTCAGATGTGTATAAGAGACAGGCTTATACGCGCATAAATGGTGGCTGGTTTGGTCCTGATGGCATTCCAGATATGGAGACAGACTTGGACGTTATTTCTCCAGCTGAGGCAGGTATTTTTGCCGAAGCCCTAGCTCGAAATAGTTTTTTTGGCCCCAGTTCTTGGTATGTGAATCACGAAAATAATGCGGCCTTTAGTGCCAAAGTAAGCTCCGTGCCAATTACTAAACCCGTACTGTTTTTTCACGGCGAATATGATTATGTCTGCCAAACCGCCGTTGGCACACTTGCTGATCCCATGCGTGCAAGATGTTCAGACTTAACTGAAATTTATGTTAAGTCCGGTCATTGGATGGCCCAAGAGCGGCCTATTGAAGTGAATGCAGGACTAACAAACTGGTTGATAAGTAACGTTAGTTATTGGCCCGGCGCTGCGCACGCCTAATATTTACACAACCAGTAGAGGGTCGCGTGTAGGGTTCCAACACCGCTAAAAAAGAAGAATAAAAGTAAAAGTAAAAAGAGAACATTATGTCAATGCCGCGACCAGAGTATCCAAGACCAATATTGCGCAGAGAACGCTGGCTAAATCTAAATGGTCAATGGGATTTTGCGGCAGACCCAGATGACGTGGGGGTGAGTGAGGGTTGGCAAAACCGCGATGAGTGGCCGAGCACTATAATTGTTCCCTTCGCACCAAACACGAGCGCCAGTGGCTGCACCGTTGATCCAGATGTGCAAAGGGTTTGGTATCACCGCGCCTTTAGCAATCCAAATTGGCGGGGCGAGGAAGTTATTCTCAATATAGGTGCCTGTGATTTTGTAACCACAGTATTTGTCAATGATCACATCGTAGGCAGTCACACAGGCGGCTACAGTCCGATCAGCGTAAACGTCACCGCAGCGCTTACTGATGGAGAAAATCATCTCACCATAAAAGTAAAAGATTCTGGCTCTTGGCAGCAGCCGCGGGGCAAACAAGCCGGTGATACTCGGTGGCCAATAGACTACGACGCTATCATTGGTATTTGGCAAACCGTATGGCTAGAGCCTGTTAAAGCCACACATATTGAGGGGCTTAACTACGCCTTTAGCATGGCTGAAAACAATTTAGCCCTAACTATTAACCTGAGTGATTCGTTTGATGGTGAGGTGCAGGTATCTGTGGCTAAGTCGCAAATGCCCAGTAATGTACAAGCACTAGACAGCAGCAACGTGTCTCCTGAAGAATATTTCGAAAGTCAGGTAAGTCAGCAGCGCTCTGAGATCAAAACTTCAATTCACATACCCACTCCGAGTCTGTGGTCTCCAGACTCCCCGCAACTTTATGACGTGACCATTGTGCTTTTATCTAACGAAGGCACTGTGATAGATACCGTTTCAAGTTATACCGGTCTGCGAGAAGTGAGGGTGAGTGACGGCAAACTATGCTTAAACGGTGCCGCCATTTACCTACGCGGTGTTTTAGACCAAGGCTATTTCCCAGAGGGCTGGTACACGCCAGTAGATGACGAGGCCATGGTGCGCGATATCCAGCTGACCAAACAGCTGGGTTTTAATTTAGTCCGAAAGCATCAGAAGGCGGAGGACCCAAGATATCTATATTGGGCGGATCAGCTTGGTCTGATGGTTTGGAGTGAAATGCCATCGGGGCGTATTTTTTCAAACAATTTGGTCGAGTCGTTAACAAGTGAATGGACTGCTTTAGTGCGTCGAGACCAGGCGCACCCTTGTGTTATTTGTTGGGTGCCCTTTAACGAATCCTGGGGCGTGTGGCATCAGTCATCACGGCCGCAACAACGCGCCTTCGTGGACGCAATTTATCACTTAACGAAAACTCTGGACCAAACTCGCCCGGTTGTGGCCAACGACGGTTGGGAGTACTCCTCTGGAGACTTATGGACGCTGCATTTGTACGACAGTGCCTCGAAAGATCTTAATCATCGCCTTAACAACATACAGCGCAACCCCTACACAACGGTTTCTGACGACGCCAACAGCAGGGTGGCCACTTTGCCTGGCGCTGATCCATCTGGCCTGCCAATATTATTGACCGAATGCGGCGGGGTTGGTTTTACCACTGAGCAACAGCAAGACGAGCATTTTTCTTATGGTGCTTGGCCAGTTAACGAAGAGGCGTTATTAGCGCGAATAGAAGACCTTGGTCGTGGATTATCCAACTTGGACGCGCTGCAGGGGTTTGTCTGGACACAACTCACCGACGTGCAGCAGGAGATTAACGGTCTCTTGTATTTTGACCGCCAGCCCAAGTTGCCTGTTGCGCAGCTCGAGCGGATATTCTCGGCTATTGGCGAAAAATCCGGAGACTAATCATTATGATTAGTCCTGAGATTATCATCGGCCCTAAAAACACAGCTAAAACTAAAGCTAAAACTAAAGTTAAAAATCAGGCAGCGGCTCTGAATAAGTGACATTGCTCTGCTTTAGCTCGGCTATTTCGTCCGCGCTAAATCCCAGCTCCTGAAGTATTTGGCCATTGTGCTCACCCAAGCTCGGGGTATGCGTGTGGATATTACTGGGCGTATTAGAAAACTGTGCCGGTGGCCTGGGTGAGCGAATTTGCCCTGCACGCGGGTGCTCGTAGGTCCATAGGGCCTGCATGGCTTTAACCTGAGGATCATCGGGAATTTCATGGCGCATATTGATGCGAGAAAAGGGCACATCGTTTTGTTCAAAACGCTCACACAAGGTGTCGGTGGTCAGTTGGCTATAACCTTGGTTCATCAATTCGTTCAAAGTGTCGCGGTTTCTTGCTCGAGACTCAAAGTCTTTAAAGCGCTCATCGCCAATAAGATGATGCAGGTCTAGCGAAGTAAAAGTGCCGTCTATTTCTGCTTGTTGAACAGGCATTGCTGCAATCCAGCCATCTTTGGTCTTACGCATAAACATGCTGTGATCGCCGTCCGGTACCGTTTCAACGCCGTCTTCCAGCAGCGTGTAATTCGGCATGGTATCTGGCCACAGGAAAAACAAGCTAGCATCTAGCATAGAAAGTTCTACCCGCTGGCCCTTGCCAGATCGTTCGGCTTGGAACAGCGCTGCCACAATTGCCTCAGCTGCGGTAAGGGACGTGATCTTGTCGCACACTAGATTATTCACCATTGCCGGTGCGCCTTTGGGTTGCAGGGTAGCAAAGCCGCTGATGGCCTGAATAACCGCATCATAGACACGGCGCTTGGCGTAAGGACCTGTTGCACCCACGCCGTTAATCGACGCGTATACCAGCTTTGGTTGCGCCTCTTTGAATTGATCATAACCAAGGCCCAACCGGTCCATGACGCCTGGGCGAAAATTTTCCATAACCACATCGGCCGTCGCAATGAGCTTGCGCGCAATATTCAACCCTGCGGGGGTTTGTAGATCTAAACAAAGAGAGCGCTTATTGCGATTCATTGCCGCGAAAGGGCCTGGCATACCATTACTCTTTGGTAGTCCGCCACGCATCAAGTCGCCTTTAGCAGATTCAATTTTGATTACTTGCGCGCCCTGGTCGCCAAGTATTGAGGCCGCAATAGGCCCAGAATACACAGCAGTAAAATCAATTACTCGAACCCCTTGCAGAGGCCCCGTCGCTATACCGCCTAAATTTACCCGCTCTGTCATTTGTCACTCTCCCTAAGATGACAAAGGTTTAACAAAGTTTGACCGACAAGCCCAGAAAAACCGGCGAAAAGCTCGGAAAAACTCCGAAAAAGAGGCGCAGAAAAAGGAGCACGAAGAACGCGTAAAGCTTGAGGTTTAACGGCGGCTAAAACGGGCGAATAGGTAGAGGGATATGATTGAAGTGCGTTAGATTTTTGGAGCGGGAGTGGCGCAATGGCGCACAAGGCCTAGAGACGCTTTAAGCGAAAAGAGAGGTGACCAGATACACGGCGAAAATGCCGAGAGCGAGGAAGCTTTTGAGGTCGAAATATGTCTTTAATACTGTCATGCACGCCAAGGTATAGAAACCCGCTTAATTTCGGAAATACCCAAAAGCGCTATGGTTATAACAAAAGTGGTTAAGAGTGACTGTTTTGCTCAATTACGCAAAATTGAAGCCACGAGTTTGGGCACTGCTGGCAGCAGGCCTCTGCCACCCATTAAAGATAGAGCACTAGGGCCAAGGCTATGGGCGCAACGATAACCCATAAGCCAACGCCTAAGCCGATGCTCCGCATAGACATCTGACTCAGCGTTTGGCGATTTATTTCTAGCCCAATCATCGCTAAGGCGATGACCAAGAGGGTTTTACTTAACAAGCCAATGTAGCCTACAACAACAGGCTCTAAGGGAATAAAGCGGCTTGCGATGGCCATGCCGACAAAGAGTATGACAAATGTGGGCACCCTAATCTTTGCCTCGCGGCGGCCGTAAATGAGGCTCACGGCGAAGGCCAGAGGAATCAGCCAAAGCGTTCGCCCAAGTTTAACGGCGGCGGCAACTTGAACCGCCTCATCGCCATATATTGCAGCTGTGGCCATCACCGAACTGGTGTCGTGTATTGCCAGCGCCACCCAAGCGCCAAACACTTCCTGACTTAAACCAAGCTGGGTGCCAATAAAAGGGAAGGTCAAAAGGGCGATTATATTGAGTAAAAACACTAGCGCTGTGGCAACTGCAAATTGCTGTGGTTTGGCGTTAATGAGGGGTGCAAGGGTAGCAATTGCCGTCCCCCCGCAAATGGCAGTGCCGCTGGCAAGGAGCGTTGTTTCTACCTCATTTGAACGCAGTAGTTTACCTATGAGCAAGCCCAAGCCCAGAGTGCCTAAAACAAATACGGCAACAATCACACCGTAGTCAGACGACATTTGCATCAGGCTGTCTATACCCAAGGAAAAGCCGAGCAAAACAATGGCCGTTTGCAGGCTAAGTTTGCCAATTGTGCCGCTTTTCTTGATTGGGTTTACGTCTAGGCTTAAGCGCAGGAACAACGCGCCCAGCAGGGCATAAGCAGGGTTTTGGAAATATATGCCCACCGCAATAACTAAGAGTACGCCCAGCCAGACTAAAGCCGACTTCAGCGGGTGTGGATGCTTTTCTGGGTGCTTTTCTGGGTGTGTTAGTGCCTCACCCTGAGATGCTTCATCTGCAGTCATGCTTGCGTTTCCTCTCCCTCGCCTGACTTCAATCCTATAGTAATTAGTTGCTGGAGCGAGCTTTGTTTGCGGCGATTACTGCGTATAGATGTTGTATTTAACTTATGCGATGGCGGGCTTAAGAGCGCCTTGAGTTTTTATGCGCATAAAAAACAAACCAAGAATTATTAAGTTAATCACGCCTACTCCAGCTGCATAGGTGAACGAGTAGTCATAGTTACCTGTGGCATCAAAGAGTAGTCCGCCAACAACGCCGCCGGTGCCCATACCAATCCAACCAAAGAACGATGTAATGCTCATTGCGCGACCGGAATATCGCGCTGACACCATGTTTCTAGTGCAGACCAAAATAGATGACATAACCCCTGAATAGGTAAAGCCAAATACGATAGCCAATAGATAAAGGCTCAGATCGCTATGAAAGTAGGGAAACCAAAGTACTGAAACAGTCTGCCCGGCAGACATCAAAATATAGCCTGGTAGTGCGCCAATGGTGTCGCCCAGCTTGCCGCCGACAATGCGACCAAAAGCGCCACTGAACATAAGCAGGGTTAAAACCGTAGTCGCCTCATCCAAAGTGCGCCCATTGTCTGTCAAAAGCGGCACTAAATGCACAATAGGCACTGCCATACAATTACAGCAAAAAATAATGGCCATACTGATCCAAATAATAACCTCACGCTCGGACAGTGGGAAATTGCGAACTTCCACTTCGGGGTTATTTCGCGCTACTTCTCGAAGCGGCGATTCTTTGATTAAAAACGCAATAGGGAAGGCGATGCAAAAATATACAACCGCGCTAATAACATAGGTGGTCTGCCAGCCATATTGCTCTAATGACATTGCGCATAGGTAAGGCACAACACCTTGTCCTACCGCGCCACCAGAGGCCGTAACACCAAGCGCCAAGCCGGGCTTATGGGTGAACCAAAAGCCCACGTTTGCAAACAATGGCGAGGTCACCATAGCGTTACCAAAGGCGCCGAAGAGAAAATATAGTCCGTAGAACTGATAAATACTTTGCTGCCCACTCAGCGCAAAAAGGCTGCCGGCCATGGCAATGGCGGCGATAAAGCCAAAGTACCGAGTGCCGTATTTATCTGCGATATAGCCCCACAAAATTCCAAATATCGCCGAAGAAAAAGAGATCACGGTATAGCCCAGTGAGGTCTCGCCGCGAGTCCAACCAAATTCCGTAGATAGTGGCTTAAGGAAAACTGAAATGGTACCTAAAGTACCAAAGGCCAAAGCACTCAGGGTAAATACCGCGAACACCATAACCCAGCCGTAGGCGGGGTCTTTTGCCGACGCTTGAATTTCATTTGCGATCATTAGAGATAAGCGCCTTGGTTAAACTTGCTCCAGCATCATAGCCCAAAAAAAGGCAGTAACTAGAAAAAGCTTACGACCCACTTAACACCCCCAAAGTGTGCTTATCTATACTCAAAGGCTTGACGAGTGAGCATTATTTGAGTGATTGGGAATTGACAAATTTTTACGTTTGCGGTTTTGTAGACAAGTAATTTTTCTGAGGTCAGACATGCAAAACCTGCCAAATTCCGCTGAAGTCATAATAATAGGTGGGGGCATTATTGGCTGCTCTATCGCTTATCACCTAACAGAGCTGGGTGTTGCAGATGTGCTTTTGTTAGAGCGTAAGCAGTTAACCAGCGGCACTACATGGCACGCTGCGGGGTTGGTGGCCCAGCTACGCGCGTCGCAAAACATGACCCGGCTCTCTCAATACACCACAGAATTATTCGCTCATCTTGCTCAAGAAACTGGTCAGGAAACCGGCTATCAAAAAACCGGCTCTATTTCCATGGCGCTCCATGCGGAAAGATTTGAAGAGCTTAAACGCCAAGCCAGCATGGCCAATGCGTTTGGCGTTGATTGCGAGATGGTAGATAAATCCTTCGTCAATGCACAATGGCCAGAAATAGACACATCGGATATGCACGGAGCGGTGTATTTGCCCGGTGATGGGCAAACTAATCCCATAGACACAACCTTGGCGCTTGCCAAAGGTGCGCGAAACCGCGGAGCGATGATTGCGGAGCAAACAACAGTGGACCGTCTTGCCATTGAAGGCGATATTGTGGTCGGCGTTTATCTTGAAGACGGCACGCTGATCCGCGCCAAGCAGGTGGTTATAGCAGGCGGTATGTGGTCCCGAGATTTTGCCAGTCAACATAACGTGAGACTGCCTTTACACGCAGCCGAGCACTTTTACCTTGTTACCGAACCGATACCCAGCTTTACAAAAATGCGACCCACCCTGCGCATGCCAGACGAACAGGTCTATTACAAATATGACGCGGGCAAACTCTTGCTCGGCTGCTTTGAGTTAGAGGCCAAACCCTGGGGCATGGACGGCATTCCCAAAGATTTTTGTTTCGATTCACTGCCAGAAGACTTTGCGCACTTTGAGCCTATATTTGAAAAAGCCCTTAGACGTATGCCCGAGTTAGAAAGTGCTGGCATTAATCTTTTCTTTAATGGTCCCGAGAGCTTTACTGTAGACGACCGTTATCTGTTGGGCGAAACCCCAGAAGTTAAAAATCTATTTGTTGCGTGTGGTTTCAACTCTATTGGCATTCAGTCGTCTGGTGGCGCTGGTAAGGTTTTGGCTCAGTGGATGCAGCGCGGCAAACCGCCTATGGATTTATGGGATGTCGATGTGCGCAGGACTTTTCCCTTTCAAAGTGAAAGCAAATTTTTGTATGAGCGCACCAAAGAAACATTGGGACTACTTTACGCTATGCATTGGCCGTACCGTCAATATGCAACCAGTCGCAATGAACGTCTTAGCCCTGTGCATGAGGCCCTTAAAGAACACAGCGCAGTATTTGGCGAATTGGCCGGGTGGGAGCGTGCTAACTGGTTCGCTCTGGGCGATGAAAATAGCTACAAATATACTTATGGTAAGCCCAATTGGTTTGAGGCCTGCCAAGTTGAGTGCGATGCGGTAATGAACAACGCAGCGCTGTTTGATCAATCTAGTTATCCAATATTTATTGTTGAAGGCGCAGAATCACTGGTGTTCTTACAATGGCTTTCCGCCAATGACCTAGATGTCGACACCAATCAAATTGTTTATACCCAATGGCTAAACGAAGATGGGGGTATAGAAGCCGATGTGACCATCACCCGCTTAGCGCCAAGCAAATTCATGGTGGTCAGTGCCTGCGCGTCAGAGCTACGTGACAGCTACTGGTTAGCCAAACACAAAAACAAAAACAACTTTGATTGCAGCGTAGAGCACGACTCGGAGCTAGTCATACTTGGCTTAATGGGGCCAAAATCTCGGGTTATTCTGGCGCAGCTCATGGAAGGTTCAGACCAGCGCATCGCCGATTTGGCGTATTACCATTCAGCAGAATATTTAATCAACGACATACCCGTTAGAGCAAATCGCTTGAGTTATGTGGGCGAACTGGGCTTTGAACTATATGTCCACCGTGACCACGCGTTGGCGCTTTGGCGCACCTTAATGCAGACGGGTAGGGCGCATGGGCTAAAGCCAGCAGGCGTGCATGCCATGAATGCTTGTCGAATGGAAAAAGGCTACCGTCATTGGGGTCATGATATCCATGATCATATTAACCCCTATCAGGCTGGTTTGGGTTTTGCGATAGCCATTAGAGGCAATGATGAACCTAGCGGCCCAGACTTTCTTGGCCGCAAAGCAATAACCGGGACAAAGGGTGTGCAAACACGGCGGTTGGTGTCACTGGCTATAAACGCGGTTGATGCGCCCTTTATGATTCACGACGAACCGATTTACCGCAACGGTATTCAAGTGGGTCTAACAACCTCTGCGGCCTGGGGACACCGGGTAAACAAAAGCCTGGCCATTGCGGTGCTGAATAATGAAATTGGCGTCAGTGCAAGCTGGCTTAAAGAGGGCGACTTTGAAGTGGAGGTGGCCATGCAGCGTTATCCTGCGCAAATTCAATTTGCACCGTTCTACGATCCGTCTTCAGCAAAAATGAAGGCCTAAATAATAGCTTGGAACAGCGGCGAAACTGACACGTGCAAAACAAATTCGTCATTCGCGGGTGCAGGAGCTTTCAGATATATTGCTAGGGCTTAACAAGAGAGAAGTCTCACTCATGCCAACGATCAACGTATTTCAAAGCACAGTTATTCTGCTTGTGCTCAGTCTTAATCTAACTTTAGTGCACGCGGAGATTAAGCGGACACATACCGGCAAGCCAGACCTCTCGGGCACCTATGACACCGGCACACTGACGCCACTGACCCGCCCCAAAGAGTTTGGCGATCAGCAGTTTATGACCACAGAAGAAGCGGCAAAAGTTCAACAGCAGATGGCCGCTCGGTACGATAGTTTTAGCCGCGAAAGCAGCGCGGACCGCAAAGCGCCTGTGAAAGGCGGAGACGGAAATAATACGGCTGGAGCAGGTGGCGTAGGGGGCTATAACGCGTTTTGGGTAGACCCCGGCAGCAATATCTTCGAAATTGACGGCAAGTTCAGAACCTCAATTTTGTACGCGCCCAAGAATGGCCAGCAACCAAAAATGAAAACTGCTGCATTAATGCGCAGCGCGGCAAGATACAAAAGTTTCAGGCATGACAATGATGGCACAGCCTCGTGGCTAGCACACAAAGGACCAGGGCCATTTGACGGTCCAGAAAGCCTAGCCCCCTCTGAACGCTGCCTCATTAGCTTTGCGGCAACAGTCCCCACTATTCCTAGTCTATATAACAACTATAAGCGCATTATCCAGACCGATGATCATGTGATGATTTTGCAAGAGATGGTCCATGACGCGCGCATTATCCGCATTAACTCGGAACATACCTCAGGCCAAAACAGAAAATCTTTAGGCGACTCTATCGCTTATTGGGAGGGCGATGTTTTAGTTGTAGAAACCAAGCACTTCAAAGTACCCAACGGCCTGTTTGGCGCAGACGAAAACTTAACGGTAACCGAACGCTTTAGTCGTATGGATACCGGTGACTTGCTCTATGACTTCACGGTAAAAGACCCAACTGTGTGGGAGGAAGAGTGGAGTGGAGAGTACGTTTGGTCTGCCAACGACAGTAAAGTTTACGAATATGCTTGCCACGAAGGTAACTATGCGATGGGCAATATCCTGCGCGGCGCTAGATTGCTAGAGAGTGAGTGGGAAGGGGAGCGGAAGTAAAAATTTAGCTATCTGCTAGTTACTGTTGAGCTACTCTTTGACCACCCTTTAGCCACCCGAGAGGTAAAGGGCATGCCGTTGAACTGGCTAGTATTTGCCAGTACGAAAAGCGCTTGGCATTTGAGGTGCGCTGCCCGGGCACTTAGATACGAATGCAATTTGGTAGTTTCCGTTAGGTTCACTTTGCTCATCTTGAGGCTGTAGAGGTGATAAAAAAACAGTTAGCCGGTGAAGGCAATTGCTGCTGTTGGTACAAACTGAACATGAGGCTATAAGTTAGGTATGAATATAGGTAGGTATATAGGTAGAAATATAGGTTGAGAGCTGGGGCCGAGAGGTGGCAGTTATATTTGCGCTTACGTTTACCCTTACTTTATTCGGCAGGAAACACACCCAAACGCCGATACAATTCCTCAGAGAGGCAACCCTCTCCAAGAACCGCGCAGCCATATTCAAAACATCTGGTGCACTCGCTAGGGCTGCTGTCTGCAAGCCCTTTCGTTAGCTATTTTATCAGAACCTTTTAGAGACCCATGCCGAAGCCAAAAGCATCCCAGTGGATAAGGTCTGTGGTATCTCCACCCTCGTCATCTCTGGCTGCTGTGAAAACAATGCCGGTCTCGTCAGCATCTGGTCCAAACAACAAACCTTCTATAACACCGCCGCCTGCAAAAATACCGTCACCATCAATTTCCTCTTGTATGTCAAGTTCTCCACTATACTTGCCATCGACCATGGTCATGTCGACGAGGGTTGCCGTAAACGGGAATCCGTTGTCTACTTCAGGGATGTCGTCGCCACCTACCGCCCAAGTAGCCTCATCATAGAATCGTTCCATTACGAGGGTGCCAGAAACTGCATTTGAAGCAAAGTTTATGGTGATGGAGGCAGTGCCTGTGGCCACAGTGCGTTCGCCGGCAAGTCCTGTGTCATCGTCATCCCACGCATCCAAGATGGTCTCAATGGCAATATCGTAAGTTTTTGTTCCAGTTGTGGGCAAGTCACCTGCTTCGGTTGCATCGCCATAAGCCACAGCAAAAAGACTTTCGTTTCTACCTTCAATTAAATCGCTCTCTACGAAAGCGGTATCAGTATACTGCAAGCGTTGACTGGCTAGATAATCCAAATCATGAGTAATTAATTTTACGTTCGCGTCGGCAAATGTTTGGGCAGTGGACTGCGCTAAAACAGAATCTGTAGTACCAGTTTCGAATAAATTAGTGACGGTTGCATCAGCAACAGTAAGTGTCCGACTGAAGTCGATAGCCGCGCTTTCACCGATGGTTGTGCCAGTAAAATCTATCTGCATGCTTGTTGTGGTCTCGACTACTGCGCGGGTAGTGCTAGGTGCATAATCAACCACAAATTCCTGCTGATCATTAATGAACTTACCTATAATAATCGAGTCCCAAGCCTTGTTGGTATGAGTAGCCGCAATACGGTCGTACTCAAATGTAGTGGCAGCAGGGGTAGTGACGACAGGGGTAGCACTGCTGCTGCTGCCGCCGCTGCAACCTAGTAAGATGGAGGTTAACCCCAAGGTTAGGGCGAAGTTGTTGTTCAAATTCATAAATTATTCCGATTTATTATTATACTTGGATAAGGTATCCCATGACTTAGTGCGCCTATGGTTCCTCTTCGGCGGAGTCTGCCTAACTGAACGAGGGATGTACACCAAAAGGGCGCAATCGTTCAAATTGTAAGGTATCAGGGTAGATATTTAGGTGGGGGCTGCAAAAGAACTAATAGGAGTGTCAACCTGCGGATTGAGTGGTTTATTCTGACCGAAACCGAATGATACATTTTTGGTAGTGAGTCACATTAGGATAGAAGTTAGAAGGCGGTATTTAGAGGACAATATCAAGAAGGTTCTGTTGTTGCGCAAATGACGCCCGTAAATCACCAAATTTTCTCGTTCTCGGTTTTTTTAGGCGCGTATGCAGCATAAAGACTTTTTATTAGCCTACTCAGTGTTGTTATTTTTGCCAATAAAGCGGGCAGCGCAAAATTACGCTACCCGCTGTTCGACCACTGAATCTATTAGGAAGAGATTCTCAGGGAGAGATTCTCTTCGCAACCCTTGCTTGGTTTTTGACGATATTAGCCGCGTTTTTTACAATACCCTCTCGTCGCTTCATTATCTCGGCGGAATTTTTGTCAATTTTAGAGCGATTTGCTTGCATGGACTTCGTCATAGTGTCCATCTTCTTAGAGTTAGCCACAGCATTGGTCTTGATCGTTTTTGCTCGAACTGCGTTGGCCTTAATTCTTTGCGCATTTTTTGCTGGTGTTGTTTTGTTACTGGCAAGGCCACCATCCAAAAGTTTGTTGTTCTGCGCTATTTGACCATCGTTGAATTTCACAATGCCCTCGTTAGCTTTCATAATAGTGCTGTTAATGTCGATTAACAGTTGGTTTACCAACACCATTTTTTCATTAACATTAAGCACTGCACTATTCAGGTTAGAGCGGTGCTCCAAGAAATCCAAATTTGCTTCGTTAATAAGAGACTCTCTATAATTCGCTTCAACATCATTATCAGCTTCAAGCGTAGCCAGGATGGCTTTTCTGTTTCTAAAAACATCATCAGTATTTTGATTTGCTAACTGTCTGTTGCCCATAAAGGCAGCAGTATAGTTCTTTAAAATACCGGCTCTATTTTCTTCGACGATTGAACGTGATGCGTATGCCTTCGCTCTATTTGATGTGACTGCTGCCTCTACTTCAAAGATTGCTCTACGATTTTTTTGTATCTTAATTTTGTTTTGCGCTGATGTAGCCATGAACTCAAGTCTCCGTTTTTATTATTAGTCACCTCTAGCGAAGGACCTATGCGTTGCTTGTTAGTACGCTATTCAAGGCCCTTTGATGAGGTGCATTTTTTTTAAGGCACATTCACCCTAAGTTTGTTTACCTGTTTTTTCAAGAGAAGGCTAGCTTTTATGCGAAACGATAAGCGAGCAACCAACATTAAATAGACCGTCAACGTTTAGCTAGAGAAGGCGTTTTTCTATTTTGGGTTAAATTCAGGAACCGCTCGTGGCGAGGTTTTTTCTGCTCTAAGAGCGGCTTCTCAGAAATAGCAGGGGGCAAGCTTGGTGTAAATTTTTTGTCTCGGAGGTGAGGGGGCGGGAGATAAGTGGATTAACCGTCCGGCCCCACTGGCTGCACCTGCTGAAGGAGCAGCCAAAGGAGCAGCCAAAGGACTAAATACTAGGGCTAATCTTGCCCCATTGACCAAGTTTTACTGGCCTGACGTGAGCGCTCAAATTCTGACTTTGTTTCGTCTACCTTTCTTAAAGGTAAGCTTTTCTTAACTTCCTGAACTTCTGGTTGGAAGCGTGGCATTGCGTTTTGAGCGGTAGCAGCATGTTGCATTTCGTAAGTCCTTAAGTAGTTTTGAGCATTTCGTTTTGTCTATGCCGAGTATTAAACAGCCTGATCAAGGTTAGGTATATGGAATAATTGAAAACGAATACATTCCAACTAGGAAAGTATTGAGGATGGTCATATTTTAAGAAAAATTGGCTGCCACAAGTCTCAGGTCTAAGGTCTAAGGTCTCAGGTCTAAGATCGACTACCTTGGCCTATGCCTACTGTTAACTTCCACAGCACACCAACTAGACCGGCAGCTCTGTTGTGTCTTTGATGCTCTCCATAACAAAGCTTGCAGAGACATTGGTTAAAGTGAGTTCACTGGTGAGGCGTTTGTACAGCCGGTCATAGTGGGCCATATCTTTCACCACGGCACTGATTAAGTAATCTAGCTCGCCAGAGGTTCGGTACACGCCGAGAATTTCAGGGAAGGCCGCAACAGTTTGTGAAAATTTCTCAGTCCATTCGCCGTTGTGATGGGCGGTCTTTATTTGAATAAATACCTTTAAATGGAGTCCAAGCTTCGCCGGGTTGAGTAAGGCCACGCGCCGTTCGATAACGCCAGATTGTTCCAAATGCTTTATTCGTCGCCAGCAAGCGTTACGCGAGAGGCTCACACTTTCGCTGATTGCGTCAAGGGAGGTGTCCACGTTGCGCTGGAGTATGTGTAAGAGTTTGTAGTCAATTTTATCCATATCCCAAATTGTAGCTTTATGTTGGGATAAATTCACAATTAATACCCTTATTAACAACTAATTTGGGATCGATGTGGCATTGATGATGCCTATTATCTCTCATCTAATAAATGGCGAGGTCGTTATGTTTGCACGTATATTTTTGGATCACCCTAGGTCCTTAGACGAAAATTTTTTTCAGCATATGGTGTGCGCGGTGAGTTTTGCAGTTGCATTGCTATTAGCAGGCTTAGCGGTTTTAGTGCACGCATTTATACCGTGCATGTTCCAGAAGACCGCAAGCGATATTATTACTAAGCTGCATGAACGCATGACAAATAGAACGTAGGTTTTCCTGCGTTACTCGCGCTGTTAGCAGGAGGTCGAGGAAAGCTGGGGCAATAGCCGCTGCATAGCCGCACGAAAAAATTCGACTGGTGCGTTAAAAGCCGCCGTAACTAGTATCCAGAAGAGGCTCACACAAACTCCCAGCTAACGCCTTCCTGAACTGTGTGAGTGGTTGTTCCTCAACCCTTAACCTGCAAATTATTGCTATCCTTACGCTGCGAAGACGAGACCAAATGCCTAGTTATTCATGTGTCTCTATAACTCATAGACAACCTAAGCGTTGCTGCCCCTTGGCTCAGCAACACTTTTAACTAATAACTTTGTAAGGACTACTAATGAGCGAATCTATAGAAACTATGAATCCGTACGAAGGGTTTAAGTTACTGCGCGCGCATGCCCCGGTTAGCCAGCTTGAGGCCGATGGTCCTTGGCAGGTAGCTCGCCATGCTGACGTGAATGCAATTTTACGTGACCATGTAACGTTCTCATCCGATGTTTCAATGCAGCCGGAAGAAAAACGCGGCGCGCCGAGTATGCTGTTTAGTGATCCGCCTGTGCATCACCGGCTGCGCAGGTTGGTGAGTGTCGCTTTCAAACCCAGCCAGATCCAACTGCAAGAAGAGCAAATTAGGCAGCGTTGTAACGACCTTTTGGATGCCATTCCTATTAATACCGAAGTTGATTTGGTCAAGGCGCTAGCGGCGCCGCTACCGGTTATGGTTATTGCAGAAATGCTGGGGGTAGAAGATGGCGACATGGCTACTTTTAAGGCTTGGTCCGACGAAATTTTCAGCAATATTGGGGAAATTTTATTTGGTACGCCGAGCCCAGAATCCGAACGTGCCGCAGAAGAAATGAACGCCTATTTTTTGCAGCGTATAAACGATATTCGCGCCAACCCTAAAAGTCATTTGTTAGGCCAGTTAGTTGCCACCGAAACCGAAGACGGGGTTTTAGATGACGAAGAGCTATTGAGTTTTTGTCGGCTGCTATTGATTGCAGGCAACGAAACAACCACCGGACTGATTACGGCTACGGCGCGCATCTTTCACGAAAACCCCCATACATTAGTTGAACTAAAGCAAAAGCCCGAGCTGGCAGCGACTTTTGTTGAGGAAGCGCTGCGCTTTTATTCACCGTTCTCAGCTACCGTGCGCCGCACTACAAAAGACGTTGAGATAGCCGGGCAAAAAATACCGGCAGGACAATTAGTAGTGCCACTAATTGCCTCGGCCAATCGTGATGAGCAGGTGTTTACTGATCCAGACACATTCAAACTTGACCGCAACGCTAACGCGCACCTGGCCATGGGGTTTGGTATTCACTTTTGTTTAGGTGCGCACTTGGCACGCCTAGAGGGCAAAATTGTGGCGCAAGAAATGGGCCGTCGCTACAACAGCGTGACTCTGACCAACCCCAAAACTGCCACAGTGGGAGATTTGGGCGGTCCTAAAGAATTGACCGTGGTGTTTGGCTAATTTGCTAAAGCCCCAAATAGACGGTGCTATTTAGGAGTTGCGCCACTTCAGTTTACCCCCTTGCCAGAGCAGTGACGCTACACGCTCAGGATCAATGGGCGTCATTTATACTTCTCTTGTCCATCAAAAGTTGATTTAATCGCCTTCTTTTATAATATGAGAAAAATATGAAGAAGCTTCTAGTAAGTGGACTGGTTCTATTAATCTTGGTGGGTTGCGCAACAACCTATACAACCGAAAATTTTGCGGACTACCAAAGTGCGCATAAAACAGTGGCAATCGTGCCTTTCGTAGTCTCTATGAGCAGCGGAAACCGTGGTAAAGAAATTACCAAAGCGGATCTTATTGCTGAGGAAGAAACTCAGGCGCTTAATTTTCAAAGAGCGGTATATACAGAGTTTTTAGAGAAAGTTGAGAAGAAAAAAGTCACCGTTGCCTTTCAAGATATTGACGACACCAATACGCTGATCCGAAGAGCGGGTGGCTTCGACGAGCAGGGTAAGATCAATCTGACGAAAAAAGAGTTAGGCGAGTTACTTGGCGTTGATGCAGTCATTAGTGGCTCAATGATCTTGTCCAAACCAATGGGTACTGGCGCTGCTGTAGTCACTACATTGCTAGTTGGCTGGGGCAAGTCGAACGAAGCCAAAATCAACCTGACAATACATGACTCAGAATCTGGAACGTTGGTTTGGAGTTACGACCACACAGCATCTGGCGGTGTTATAAGCTCGCCTGAGCAATTGGCTAAATCCTTAATGAGAAATATTGCTTCAAAATTCCCCTACAAAAAATCTTAAATTAGCTAACCGCTAAACAGATTAAAAGACGCCGTGGATTGAACCTTAGTGTTAGAAAGCGCTAGGAGAACAGTCTACGGTAACTTTCAAATACGTCTATTACGGCGCAAATCCCTTATCCAATTTGCACATATTGACCCGCCAATATCTACAGCCTGTAGGCCATTAGTCTGGCTAATTAATCACAGTTGTTGGGCCTTAGCGTTCGTTAGCTGTTGGCCAACTGTCAGAATATTCATCTTCACATTGATTATGTTGCAGAGCGCTTACCTAAGGTTTGCGATCACCCTCTGAGACGCTTCAGGGTCTTATCAACTTTTAGGCACGATAATGGCTGCAATTGGCACAGCCGCAATGCTTAGCTCGATTCTCTTGCAAAAATTTCTCCCCCTACGTCTCTAAGGCAATTATCTAGACAATACGATTCGTCTCGTGTATTTTTTTATACAGTATTTTTTCTCTGGCACAGGGTAGGGCGGCAATGAAACTAACGGTAAATGGTGTCGGGCGTGAGGTTTCGCCAGACTGGCAAAATGAAAGCCTTCTTACAGTTTTGCGCGAGCATCTGTCACTACTTGGCACTAAGTTTAGTTGCGGTATCGGCCAATGCGGCGCCTGTGTTGTGCACGTTGATGGCGTGCCCATCAGCAGCTGTCTAATACCGGTTACTGAGGCAGCCAATAAGAATATTTTGACTATTGAGGGCCTCGCTGAAGCAGACGGCACCCTGCACCCATTGCAGCAAGCGTGGATTGATGAAAGCGTACCTCAATGCGGATACTGCCAATCAGGACAAATTATGCAGGCGTTGGCGCTGCTAAAAGAAACGCCAGATCCCGACGATGCAGATATAAGTAACGCTATGAACGGCAATTTATGTCGCTGCGGCACCTACGATCGGATCAGAAAATCGATCAAAAGAGCCGCTGTTGTCATGCAGGAGATCGACTAATGGTTCAGCTTACTCGACGTAAATTCCTTTTTGCTACAGGCTGGATAGCTGGCGGGGCTACGGTTCTTTATGCCCTGCGCAATCGGGCTGTAGCAGTGGCACCCACGATTATTTTCCCTAACGAAGAATCTGGTGCAGCTTGGGTGCAAATTCGTTCGGACGGTAGCTGCCATATGTTCTTCCCAAGAATAGACATGGGCCAAAATGCAAACACCGGGCTGGCTCAGATTGTCGCTGAGGAGCTAAACATTGAAGTGGCGGAAATATTCGGCGCAGCGCCCAGCACCAGCGATGTTCCACCGTTAGCAGTTACTGCTGGCAGTATGTCTTTAACGGCATTTTCGCGTCCAACTGCTATGGCTGCAGCGACATTGCGTGAAGGTATGCGTGAACGCGCCGCACTAAAATTAGGCCAACCGCTGTCGGCTATCCTTGACGCTGCCGGCGGCTTTCAAACCGCAGACAATGCCCGTGTGCGCTACGCTGACTTAGTCGATGCAACAACTACCCTGCTTGAGTTTGACGAAAACAAGCCCGCGCCATTGCTCTATACGTTCGACACAACTCGAGAGAAGCGACAGGTCGGGCACTCGGTAAAGCCTATAGGCATTCGTGACTTGGTCACTGGCGGGGCGGTTTATACCGCAGATATTCCTTTTGAGGATGTATTGTATGGTCGCGCTGTACTGCCGCCTGTACGCAACGCAAGCATCGCTACCCTAGATACCAGCGGCGTAAGCGCGGTTAAAGGTTTTATCAAATTGGTGCAAGAGGGTGATTTTGTTGGCGTGGTGTGTAAAACGCCCGGAGCCGTAGACGCTGCTATGGCGCAAATTAATGTTACCTGGCACCTGCAACAGCCGATAAACCAGGATGAGATAGATCGCTTGGTAGATGTTGATGCAAAAATGGCTGAAGGTGATTTAGAACATATTCTGCAAGATCAAGCCCATCGCAAAGACGTAGATTGGGCCATAGATTTACGCTTTGACGTACAAGTGCAAACTCATGCCGCCCAAGAGCCACGCGCAGCAATTGCGCGTTTTAACGACTCCGCCGCAGACCATCAGTTAGAAATCTGGACCGGCAACCAAGATCCGTGGGGCATGAAACGCTTTGCTGCTATGGACACAGGGTTAGCCGCAGATGAAGTTGTTATTTATCCCCAACGCTTGGGCGGTGGTTTTGGCGGGCGCGAACACTATGAGGTTGAGCGGGACGCGGTCAGGTTGGCCCGTGCTGTGCAGCAAACAGTAAAAGTGCAGTGGACGAGAAAGGATGAATTTACCGCCAGTCGGAGCCGTCCAGCGTCAGCGCACCGCCTACGTATTGCCGCAGATGAAGCTGGTGATTTGTCAGATTGGTGGCACGGCTACGTTTCGGGCCACGTCGTTTTGGCACGAGAAAGACTACCTGGTTGGTTATTGTCAGTTGCGCGTTTAGGTGAAGACATGGGCGTGGTGAAGGGCGGTATATCTCCCTATGGCGCCCCTCACCAACGGGTGGAATGTAGCGATGTAGATTTGCCCATAGACTTAGGCGTTTGGCGTTCTTTGAATGGGGCACCGGCGATATTTGCCATTGAGTCGGCCATGGATGAACTCGCCATACAACGCGGTTCAGACCCAGTAGATTTCAAGATTCAGCAAATGCATGGCGCCCACCCGCGCCTGCAACATTGTTTAGAACGGGTGCGAAGCATGAGTGCAAAACATCCTCTGCCCCAGGGGCAGGGCTATGGTCGCGGTTTTGCTAATGGTATCTACGAGGGGCGCTGTTATGTTGCGATCAGCGCAGATGTCTATATCGACCCCCAAACTAAGCAAATCAAAGTATTACACATGTGCTGTACGCAAGACGTGGGTATGGCAGTTAATCCTGGGCAACTGCGTGCTCAGGTAGAAAGCAATTTGGTTTGGGGTATCGGTATGGCGTTGTTCGAGCGCTTTGCAGTGGCTGACAACCAAATTAAAAGTTCAAACTTTGATAACTACACCATTGTGCGCATGGCAGATATGCCCAGCTTGGACATTGAAATTATTGACCAGCCAGGCATTGCGCCAACTGGCGCGGGAGAAACCGCGCTGATTGCAGGGCCGCCGGCCATCGCCAATGCCATACGCAATGCAAGCGGTTTTCGCCCGCTGAGGCTACCCGTTTCATTCTCTGATGTTGTGTCAGTTAGCAAATGATAGGTTAGCAGTGGGCACGGGGTAACCCCAACCTAGGGCAGGTTAACTCCGCCTCCGCCTTAACACAAAGTTACCAGACAAATATTCTAAGACCAAAAATTTCCAGGCAAAGGAGCCTAAAATGAAAAAACTTTCTCTGTTAAACGCGCTGAGTGCTGGTTGCATTCTCTTAGCTTTTGCCTCAACACCGGTTAAGGCCGAGCCTGTTGTAACACCTTCAGCTAAGGTGTATCACACGGTTATTTTTTGGTTAAAACCTGATACACCGCCAGTTAGTGTCAATGAAATTGCTCGCTCTGTGAAATCAATGGAGAAGCTACCCATGGTTGAACAGGTACTTGTAGGCACTCCCATTATGAGTGACCGAGACGTGGTAGATGATAGCTTCAGTATTGCCTTCACAATGATATTTAAAGACGAAGAGGCGCTGAGTGCGTATAACGCTGACCCTTACCATAAAAAGATTTCCAGCGAGGTGACCTTGCCGTATGTTGTTCGTGGCTTGATTTACGACTATAAAACCCGGTAGTTTTTTTCGCTGGCTGGCGGCCACAAGGAACTGCTGGTTGAACGAGAAAGTTGGCCGCATAGCATGCATTCGTACTTTTAGCTGTACTCTTAACGGTGCTCTTAACTGTACTCTTAACTGTACTTTTAGATGTACTGCTACCTGCACTTGGCCGTATTTAATTAATGTAACAGGATTACGCCATGACTGATCAGAACAAACCGCTTGCGGGCATCAAGGTCCTTGATCTAACACAGATTTACCAAGGTCCTTATGCAGCTTTTCTATTTGCCATGGCCGGCGCTGAAGTGATTAAAGTTGAACCTATAAGTGGGGAACGACTACGGGGTGCTGGTGGCGCAAAAACGCCACTGTCTTTCGCTATGCTTAACTCAAATAAGAAGAGCATTACCCTCAACCTACGCGACGAAGAAGGTAAAAAACTACTTCGTAGCTTGGTCAAGGGTGCCGATGTTTTACTAGAAAATTACGCACCAGGTGTAATGGATCGGCTGGGCGTAGGTTGGGAAGAACTGAAACAAATAAATCCGCGCCTGGTGTATGGCTCCGGTACTGGATATGGGTTGTCAGGGCCCGACATGAATCTACTTGCTATGGACCACACCATTCAGGCAGCCAGTGGCTTAATGAGTGCCACAGGGGACTCAGATTCACCACCCAGCAGGTCGGGCGGGGCACCATCGGATATTATGGGCGGCATTCACATGTATGCTGGCGTGCTGGCCGCTCTGCAGGGGCGTACCGCCACAGGCCACGGCACTCGGGTTGAAGTGTCTATGCTTGAGGCAATGTACTTCACGCTAGCCTCAGAATTCAGCATCCTGCACGAAACTGGAAAAACCCCTCCGCGTAACAGCGCTAGATCGCCCTCTAATGTCTGTCCGTACGGGCGCTATCCTTGTAAGGATGGGTGGATTGTCATTATTTGCGTTGCTGAAGCACACTGGCACAGCGTACTTGAAGTGGTTGGCAGATCAGAGCAAAAAAATAACCCAGACTTTCGTAATTCAATGTCGCGGAAAAAGCGCGAACACTTGGTGGATGCCATGATTAACGCATGGACGGTTGAGCGAACTCGGGACGAAGCCTACGAAGCGCTGCGCGCTAGTCGCGTGCCAGTTGCGCCAATTAAAACACTAGACGAAGTACGTACAGATCCGCACCTGCATGAACGCGGCATGCTGCAGTATAAAACCCATGATTTAATGGGTGAAGTGATTTTGCCAACGAGCCCTATACGCTTCTCTGATTACGATTCACCGGAGCTTGAGTTTTTTCCGGAAGTTGGTGCCGACAACGAAGAAGTTTATGGCGCCCTCAATTTAAGCGTAGAAGAAATCGCCAGCTTAAAGTCGTCAGGTGTTATCTAACAGGAATATACAATCAGCTTCAATTTGCGCCTGGCTGAGCAATTGTAATTAGTATCTCTAGTGTCTCTAGTGTCTATGGGAGCGGGCAAGACCAGAGCTGGCAAAGCGGAGCAATAAGTAAAAGCTGCCGAGTTTGTAACCAATAATCTTAATGCAACCGGGCCGCGCTCGGCTCAGTGAAGAGGTCTTTGCCGCAAATTCAAAGCCTTAATCTGGCTTTGTGTCTGGCTTTGTGTCTGGCTTTGAGTCTGCTTTAGAACCTACCTTACGTGCATAGTTACGGACAGTCTCTTTGTACTCATCCTCAGTCAGCGCCCACTGTTGTAAATCTGCGTCTGCCCAGCCCATGTTCATGCCTGGGGCAGATCGGCCTAGCGCCGAGGTCATCGTCCGGGTCATTGCCAATGCAGCCGGCGGTACAGCCAACAACTCATCTATTAATGTCTGAGTGGTTGCTTGCAACTCTCCGTCTAGTGCTACACGTTGCGCCCAGCCACTTTGTTTCAATTCATCTGAAGTTACTTTACGCGTGGTCATGACCCAATCTCTGGCGGTAGGTAAGCCCACTTCCCGCGCCAATAATGGCGTGCCGTTCCATACGTTTGGAATACCTAAAGCCAGCTCTGGAATGCGTAATACCGCATTTTTTGAGATGACTCGAAAGTCACAGGCTGTAGCGAGCAATGCGCCGCCACCGACCACATGGCCCTGCATGGAAGCAATAGTCACTTGCGGGATACGTTCCATTTGTTCTAATACGCGCTGCCAGGTAGCGGTGCGGTTGCGCCGAGTTGACCAACTGCCTTCCACCTTTGGGTAGGAGGTGGTTTTCAGATCCGCTCCAGAACAAAAAGATTTACCCTCACCAGATAACACCAGCAGGCGGATATCTGGTCGCTCAATCAGCTCGTTAAGGGTCGCTGCAATAACCTTGCGAATTTCATCATTTAGCGCATTGAGCTGCTTTGGACGATCTAATACCAAGTGCACTACGTCGGCGTCATAAATGACTTTAATACCTTTGTTGTCCGACATGATCATTCCTGGGTAGGTGGGGGTGGTTAGGTTAGATTTGGTTTAGTTAGTGCGTCAAATACTACTGATGTAGGCTTGCCTCTTTCTTGACCTTGACCTTGACCTTGGTCTTGGCCTTGATCTAGAACCAAAGGAAGCTTAGATGTAGTGCTTGGTAGTAATAAAATCATCTCTGAAGAGCTGACTTGAAGGCATAAAATATATGGTACCCGGACCCGGACTTGAACCGGGACGGCCGTTAAGCCGAGGGATTTTAA
>OJIR01000167.1_pt1 | contig 23299 bp, 19 predicted proteins | sample 1595711 | NCBI WGS metagenome assembly OJIR01 (sample SAMN05416846, study PRJEB24817) | seawater metagenome | isolation source: Sea water | place: Canada:Atlantic | collected 2013-07
AGCGGGCCAACTAAGACACAAACAAATGCTTACGGTAGTAGCGCAGCTCTTCTATGGACTCTTGAATATCCGCAAGTGCAGTATGTTGATTGGTTTTTATAACCCCTGAAGCGATCTTTGGATGCCAACGCTTTGCCAGCTCTTTTATACTACTAACATCAATCATTCGATAATGTAGGTAGCCTTCTAGGTCTGGCATATAGCGGGACAAGAAACGTCGGTCTTGCCAAATGGTATTGCCACACAACGGCGCTTCGCCGGCTTTCACATGGGCCTCGAGAAAGGCCAAGCAGGTTGCTTCAGCCTCTGTTTCTGTAACCTTAGATTCTTGCACGCGCTGCAACAGGCCGGATGCCGAATGATGGGTTTGGTTCCAATCGTCCATGCCGTCTAACAGCGACTGGGACTGTTGAATAGCCAATACTGGTCCCACGGCTAACTCATTTAGATCACTGTCGGTAATAATGATGGCCATTTCAATAATGCGATCCTTATTGGGATCTAGGCCTGTCATTTCTAAATCAATCCATACTAAGTTGGCGCTCAATGTGATCTCCTTGCCCAAGCTTATAAACGTTGACTGCGATGTGTTGATGAAGCCTCTCACCTTGCCCGCAGGCTACGAATAATAAACCGTCTCGAGCAAATAGTTCGCTTTTTCATCAATGAAAATTCTCACATACGCAACGCCGGCGCTTAAACGCTGGTTTGCGCGCTTTTGCGCTAGTCGTTTAACGCTATTCCTTTTTCCACATATTTAGTCCAGCAACAGATGACCCACAGCCAGTTTCCGTTATGATGAGCAAATCCAAAGCCGCACCAGCAGAGATTATTGTGTACTACCTACATCCCGTTGCACTTCTAGAACCTTCTGACCTCGCCGCAATGAGCCGCGACAAAGTCATTTTGGTTCAGGTCACCAGCGCTGAACTGTTTGCCCAGGCGCACATTCCTGGCGCGGTGTTAGTAACGCCTCAGGAATTGGTGTGCGGCATTCCCCCAGCATCCGGCAAGTTGCCTGCTCTGGCAGATTTAGAGACCCTGTTTACCCGCATTGGCTACCAACCAGACTACAAAATTATTGCGTTCGATGACGAAGGCGGCGGTTGGGCCGGGCGCTTTCTCTGGACCTTAGATATTATTGGCCACTACAACTGGGCCTACTTAGATGGCGGTCTACACGCATGGCACGGTGCTGGCATGGAATTGGCCAAAGGTTCGTGCAGTGCAATGGGCACTGAGGCAGCGAATGTAAGTATAGATACTGGCCCCATTGCTGAGATTCCGGACGTAATGGCCACCCTTAAAGATTCGCAGCAGCTGGTTTGGGATGTGCGTTCCAAAGAAGAATATTTAGGCCTGCGTTCTGGGTCCCAGCGCGCCGGACATATTCCTGGCGCAGTTAATTTGGATTGGGAGCTTTTGAAAGACCCGCAAAGACAAACCCGACTGCGAGCAGATATGACTGAGGTTTTGGAAGATCTAGGTGTATCGAGTGCTGGGCAAGTTGTTACGCACTGCCAAACTCACCACCGCTCGGGCCTATCTTATTTGGTCGGCCGTTTGCACGGATTGCACATTCGCGCCTACCACGGGTCGTGGTCGGAATGGGGCAACCAACCTGACACACCTATCGAACTAGACCAATAGTTTAAGAACTAGTTTAAGCAATAGAGTAACAACACATATGAGCAATCTATTCAGTAGCTTTCAAAAGGTACTGCCTCAGCACGGACTTTCCAGACTTGTTGGCGCTTTAGCAAAGAGCAAGCACCCGTTCGTTAGCAAAACCTTTATTACGCAGTTTGCTAAGGGATACGACATTTCACTGGCTGAAGCAGAGCGTAAATCGCTGTCTGACTATGAATCTTTTAACGACTTCTTTACCCGCGCACTAGAACCCGGCGTTCGGCCAATGCCCGATGACGCGCAAATTTTGGCCAGTCCCGTTGATGGCGCGGTCAGTCAAATGGGCAAGATCGACGGCAACCAACTGATGCAAGCCAAGGGCCACCGCTATTCGCTCAACAGTTTGGCTGGCAAGGCGGGCAGCGGCTTGGAAGATGGTGACTTTTGCACCATCTATTTAGCACCTAACGATTACCATAGAATTCACCTGCCGTTTGCCGGCAAGCTGGAACAAACCTTCGCTGTCCCCGGCGCACTGTTTTCTGTTAACGGCGCAACTGAAGAGGGCATTGAGGGATTGTTTTGTCGCAACGAGCGATTGGTATGCCGGTTCAATACAGAATTTGGTCCAATGCTGGTGGTTTTAGTTGGCGCGCTAATCGTCGCATCAATTGAAACAGTTTGGCCTGGGCCCACCTCGCCCTACGCTGTTGAGCAATACGACGATCACAGCATTGAGCTGAATCGGGGTGACGAAATTGGGCGTTTTTTGCTGGGCTCCACAGTAGTTTGCTGTTTCCCCAAAGGCGCCGTTAAGTTGAACCCTGAACTTAAAGTGGGCAGCAAAATCCGACTGGGTGAGAATCTGGGCAAGGTACTTTGAGAAAGGCGCGTTGAGAAAGGGCTTTTAGTAAGCGCTTTGAATAAAGACCTGTAAATGGATAAAGGGCTCTAGCTAAGCAGAGTGCTTGGCACTTCAAAAGTTTCTGAACGTAAGCGCCTTATCTAAACTGCGCTCGCCCATAGCCAGCATCAAGAGCCGGTCAACCCCTAGAGCAACTCCGGCGCAGGTAGGCAAACCAGCATCCAATGCTGCTATAAACGCGCTGTCAATTTCAACTGGTTGCAGCTCTCTGCGCTTGCGCACAGCTAAATCTTGCTGAAAACGTTGTAAATGCTCACCGGGATCTAAAAGTTCCCAATAACCATTGGCAAGCTCAACTCCGTCAATAATCAACTCGAAGCGTGCGGCAACTGCTGGATTATCTGGCTTCAACCGCGCCAGCGCCCCTTGGTCAGCGGGATAATCTACAACAAAGAATCGCCCAGGGCTCAACGCGTCACTGGCTTCGGCAAAGGCCAAATCTAGCTCGTCTCTGGAGCGGCCTAATTCGCCGACTAGTTCTGCGTAGGTGACAGTGGTGTAGCTAGCAGGTCCGAGCACCTCATTCACCAAATCCGCCACCTCATCCATTAACTGGTTATGATCAAAATCTAAGCGATACCACTCTAACATCGTGAATTCGCTGTTGTGCAAACGCCCTACTTCTTCGTGTCTAAAAGCAGGTGCCAACTGATAAATAGAAGGCGCACCCGCAGCGAGCAAACGTTTCATTTGGTATTCGGGGGAGGTTTGCAAAAAGCCGTAGCCGGGAACCGCAATGCTTTCTACATCTGGATCTGTGACGGTATTGGGCGCCAACACTGGCGTTTGAACTTCTAGCACTTGGCGCTGGGCGAAAAACCCGCGCAAACGCTGCAACAATGCAGCCCGCTGCACCAATCCATTTACATCGGTGCTGGGCTGCATGGAGGTCATTAGTTCTTTACGCGCGAGACGTATTCCCCAGTTCGCGTATCTATCTTTAAAACGTCGCCAATATTGATAAACAGTGGCACGCCCTTAATGGTTGCCCCAGTCGCCAGCGTAGCCGGCTTGGTGCCGCCGTTGGCTGTATCGCCTTTCAGGCCTGGGTCGGTTTCTGTCACTTCTAGCTCAACAAAGTTTGACGCTGCAACAGCAATGGGATCTTCGTTCCAAAGTGTGACGACATAAACATCCTGCTCTTTCAGCCAGTCCAGACAATCACTGACCGCTTCTTTAGACGCGGCAATCTGTTCAAAGCTGCCGTCAGTGCGCATGAAATGCCAAAACTCACCGTCGCAATACAGATATTCCATATCGGATTCCATAACGTCAGCGGCTTCTAGCGATTCGCCAGATTTAAAGGTGCGCTCCCAAACTCGACCGTTCTTCAAGTTACGGAATTTAACGCGATTAAACGCTTGGCCCTTACCGGGCTTCACAAATTCATTCTCAAGAATGTTACAAGGATCGCCTTCGAGCATTACTTTGATTCCTGAACGGAATTCATTGGTAGAATAGTTGGCCATTTTTCTCGCATTGGATAATTTAAGCAGCGCATATGATAACCCTGAATCACACTCCATGGCATCCCAGCGATTGGCAATCAGAGCTTAAACATGCATTTCGTCAGCCCGAGGCATTACTAGAGTATCTGGATATCGCAAATGTGGCTGCAAACGGCATAGATTTGCAGCCAGATTTTGCGCTTTTGGTGCCCCGAGGCTACGCCCAGCGTATAGAGCAAGGCAACATCCAAGATCCACTGCTGCGCCAAGTGCTTTCGCTGCAATCGGAGAATGAGCAAACGCCGGGGTTTGTAATGGACCCCTTGCAAGAAGGTAATGCCGAATTGGGCTACGGACAGACGCCGGGATTACTGCACAAGTATCAAGGGCGGGTACTAATGATCACCACACCTGCCTGCGCCATTAACTGCCGTTACTGCTTTCGCAGGCATTTTCCTTACACAGATCACAAGCCTAAGGACCAACATTTAGCCCTAGAAGCTATTGCCAAAGACACCAGTATTCACGAAGTGATTTTATCTGGCGGCGACCCACTACTGATGAATGATGACGGCATGGCGGCGCTCATCCAAGATCTAGATGCCTTGGCGCACGTCAAACGCATTCGCATTCACACTCGGTTGCCCATAGTGTTACCACAAAGAGTGACTGCGGACCTTGTCGCAACATTGGAGGATGCGCGCTGCAAAATCACCATGGTTATTCACAGCAATCATCCAAATGAATTGGATGAAACCACCGAGCGAGCTTTAACCTGCTTACGCCGCGCCGGCATCACCTTGCTCAATCAATCGGTGTTACTAAAAGGCATAAACAGCGATGCACAAACGCTCATTAATTTGTCAGAACTGTTGTTTGATCAGGGCGTGCTGCCCTACTACCTACACATGCCTGACAAAGTAGCGGGCACCGCGCACTTTTATTTGGATGACTCTGAGGCCCAGCCTATTTATGAGGCCATGCGCGAACAGCTGCCTGGCTATTTGTTACCGCGACTGGTCAGAGAACTGCCAGGCGGCATTGCTAAAACCCCTGTTAACTTTGAGCAAAGGCAGCCGCTGAATTTCCAAACAAACATTTAGACCAACTTGCAGGCGCGTTTGCAGGCTTGACCATAAGGCTGAATCAGCCCGCTAGCCCGCGAGTTAACCCTTTTGCTCTGAAGAACCCAGAGCCTGCTCAATATCTAAATCGCTAAAGCCAATTAGATAGAGAATGGCGTCCAAGCCGAAATTGGAAATGGCATGCTGGGCGCTTTCTTTAACCACAGATTTCGCATGAAAAGCGACACCTAGACCAGCCTGACTGAGCATGGGCAAATCGTTGGCGCCGTCGCCTACAGCAATAGTCTGCTCCAGCATAATCCCCTCACGTCGAGCAATGTCTTGCAAAAGCGTTGCTTTACCTTCCGCATCTACAATGTCCCCAACAACCTCGCCCGTCATCTTGCCGTCTACTACCGACAGCTCATTGGCGTAAACATAATCAATGCCAAGGCTGTTACTCAAATATTCGCCAACGTACTGGAAACCACCAGAAAGCAAAGCCACGCGATAGCCAAAGTGCTTGAGCGCGCGAATCAATTTGTCTGCGCCATTGTTCAGCACTACGGCTTCTGCCACTTCATGCAGCACAGTGGCGGGCATGCCCTTAAGTAGCATTGCGCGACGGCGGAAACTTTCCTTGAAGTCTATGCGGCCGGCCATGGCATCTTCGGTAATGGCGATAACCTGGTCACCCACGCCATGGCGCTTGGCTAACTCATCCATCACCTCTTCAGTGATCAAAGTGGAGTCCATATCGAAAGCCACAAGGCGTCGATTGCGTCTAAATACTGTGTCGCGCTGAACACTAAAATCGAATCCAATTTCATCGGCGATAAGCAGTAAATCTGCCTGAAATGCTTCACTGTTTTGCAGGTTGCCGCTCAGGCGCATTTCCAAACATAGGCGCGGTGCAACTTCGCCGGCAACTCTAGTATCAGGCTGAGGTTTGCGCTGAGGTTTGGTCAGACGGCGAACCGTATCTATATTAATGTCGTAACGGCGGGTTAAATTACTTACGGCTTTCAGCGGCTCTCCGCCTCGGCCTTGGGATAAGACCGTGAGAATTAGCGGGCTTTGACTGAAACCCTGGGACAATAATTCGTAATTGTCGTTTTCTACCAGGGTGATTCGCAAGGCAGAGCCAACCTTATGACACTGAGCGGTAATATCATCCGTTAACGTTCCCAGTTCCGGCACCTGAACTAAAATACCCAACGCCAACTCATCGTGTATCACCGCCTGACCCATATCTAGCACATTGGCATCTGCCTCTACGATGAGTTCCATCAGCGCAGCCATCAAACCAGGCTTGTCCCGACCCGAGATACTGATGAGAATAATTTCGTCAGCCAAAATAAACCGCCCAAGTTGTAAGAATTTGTAGCTACAGTTTAGCTTTTACTAAGGCCCAGATATAAGTGTTGTGTGCTAAATTAGTGCATCTTTCAGACTGAAGTAGTGGCAATGACTTGGTGGAGACGCTTTCGGCCTAATAAGGCCACATTCCCGGCAGCACTTGTCGCCACCGTACTTTGCAGTTCAGGGCTTTTTTTACTGTGGTTTGACACCGGCTCAACAGAATTTGAAATGGACCGCTATGGCAACAGTGTTGTCAGTACCTTAGCGCAAACTACCGCCGGGGATTTATTCGATGACGAACGCATCAACCTAGCCCTTACGGCAAACCATCTAACCGCAAATCCGGAAATTGCTGGCATCACCTTTTACGATGCAGGCAACGAAATAGTCGCTACCAGTGGCAAACAAAAACCTACCTACCGTTACACCGCCACTGCCATTCTTGACGACACAACCGCAGGTTACGTAAGCATCATTCTTGACCCGCAAGCTTTTGAACGACAAGTGCCTTGGTTGCGCAGCCTACTCACTTTAATGGTCATTATGCTAACCCCTATTTTAGCTATGGTTGCCCTGCAACTCAGCGCGCGCGGCAACCGCTCGCTGCCCATTATCTCTGTACGCAAAGAAGGCATTGAGGCTCAGGCTGTCTATGTCATTGCGCTGACGCTAAATAATCAATATGCCCTTTCTCGCGTCGCCCAGGCCGCGTCAATTCAAGACGCTATGGTCATGGCCCAAGAGGTATGTGCCCTTTATCCCGGCATTTCTCTGACATTGAATGAAAAAGGTATCGCACTGGTTTTATCAAAAGAGGGACTAGGAGGGTTAAAGGCACTTTATGCTGCACTGCTAATTCAAAGACTATTGTCTGAGTATGAAACTGATGGCGAGTTCCGCTGCTTTTTGTCAGAGAGCCAGAGTGCAACAAATCCGGCTGAAGCAACAAAAATGGATTTGCAGCAGCTCAGTAACTTTGACGATTTAGACAAAAACCTAACCCTGGCCTCACTAGCTAAAGCCAATACACTACTCTTTGATCAAATGGTTTTTGACGGGTTAAGTGACGCAGAAAAAGCATGGGCCCAACCATTTACCCACCCCATTCTAGAAGACGTTGCACCTGCAAGCAGCCTATTCAGCATCACCGAGTTACCAGAACAGGAAGCCTCATTAATCTGGGAACAAGCCACATTGATATTGGGGTTTAGCTAACTGCTGGCTGAGCTAGCTTCTAACGCCGTAACTCTCAAAATCCAGCACACCCCACCGGCTCTTCTAGCAAGAAACCTTCGTCGGTTTCTCGCCCTTTTTCAGCTTTTTTGCCACTCTTTTAAGCAACAAGCGCCTAGATAAGACGCCCTTAATCTACGGTTAAGCGATCTACCTTCTGAAATCCACGAGGCAACTTACGACCTCGACGCGCACGCTCACCAATATAGCTTTCTAAGTCTTTAGGCTTCATACGCAAATGTCTTTGCCCTGCATGCACCAAAAGTTCATCTCTTGCGCCAAGCACCACCACACCTACCATTTCTTCTTCGCCGGCTTTAAACGCTGTAGTAGGCACATTGATCAGACGGTTACCTTTGCCTCGAGCGAGTTCAGGTAGTTCCGCTAGTGGGAAGACTAACAGGCGACCTTGATCTGTCACCGCTGCCACGTGGCACACTTCCGCCGCCAGCAGTTCTTCTGAAAGTATTACCGGAGGCAGCGCCACCCCTGAGTCGGGCACGCTCAAACAGGCTTTGCCGGCCTTGTTCTTTGTCACCATATCTTCCAATCGGCCCACAAAGCCAAACCCGGCATTAGATGCCATCAACGCTTTTTGTTCTCCCACCCCGATCAGCACGCCAATAAAGCGCGCGCCCTCTTTGGGCTTAAAACGACCTGATAAAGGCTCACCCTGACCGCGAGCCGAGGGCAAACTATGCCCCGGTGTGTTGTAAGTGCGGCCAAAGGAATCCAGGAATATCAGCACATCGCTAGTCCGCCCCTTAACGGCATGGGCAAACTCATCTCCAGTACGATAATTCAATTCACGCGGATCAACATCGTGGCCTTTAGCTGAACGCACCCAACCTTTGTCAGAAAGAACCACAGTAATAGGTTCGTTAGTGATTAGATCTTCTTCGCTATAAGCACGGGACTCCTCAACCTCACCCATAGGCGAACGGCGGGGATCGCCATACTCTTCGGCTACTTTCAGCAGTTCGTTCTTAATCAAGGTCTGCATACGCGCCTTGGAACCGAGAGTTTTCTCTAAGCCAGCCTTTTCAATTTCTAACTCACTTTTTTCACCAGTGAGTTTCATCTCTTCGAGTTTGGCCAAGTTACGCAGGCGCAAATCGAGAATTGCATTGGCTTGAATTTCACTTAGCGCAAACTGCTTCATCAATTCAGCTTTAGGCTCGTCTTCCTCACGAATAATTCGAATGACCTCATCCAAATTAAGATACGCAACAAGTAAGCCGTCTAAAATATGTAGCCGATCATTAATCTTATCTAAGCGAAAGGTCAGCCTACGTGTGACCACATCAAAGCGGTAACTCAGCCACTCCTTAAGAATTTGTGCCAGACTTTTAACAGCAGGCCGCTGGTCTAGACCAATAATATTTAGGTTAACTCGGTAGCTACGCTCTAAATCCGTGGTGGCAAACAAATGACTCATTAGCCGGTCGTAGTCGATGCGGTTAGATTTAGGCACTAAAACCAAACGGGTTGGGTTTTCGTGATCCGACTCATCGCGCAAATCTACCAGCATGGGTAATTTTTTAGCGTGCATCTGCTGGGCAATCGCCTCTAACAGTTTTGCCGGTGATGCTTGGTGCGGCAGTGCAGTAATTACGATATCTGGGCCTTCACGATGAAAAATAGCGCGGGCCTTTATGCTGCCCTTACCGGTTTCATACATCTGCCTAATGTCTGCAGGGGGCGTAATGATTTGCGCATCCGTAGGATAGTCCGGACCCTTAATGTGGGTCATCAAATCTGCGTCTGTGGCCTTGGGACTATCGAGCAAATGCACACAGGCACTGATCACTTCATTAAGGTTATGCGGTGGAATATCTGTGGCCATACCAACAGCAATGCCGGTGCTGCCATTGAGCAATACGAAGGGTGCTCGGGCTGGTAACAGACGCGGCTCTTGTACGGTACCGTCGAAGTTTGGATTGTAATCTACAGTGCCTTGGCGAGCCTCAGTCAGCAGTAAATCTGCGTAGCGCGAAAGGCGCGCTTCGGTATAACGCATAGCAGCAAATGATTTGGGGTCATCAGGCGCGCCCCAGTTACCTTGACCATCAACCATGGGATAACGAAAAGAAAAGGGCTGCGCCATTAGCACCATAGCTTCATAGCAAGCACTGTCACCATGTGGGTGGAACTTACCCAGCACATCACCCACTGTTCTAGCGGACTTAGCATGCTTGGCTTGGCTATTTAGGCCCAGCTCACTCATTGCATATATAATGCGGCGCTGCACCGGCTTAAGGCCATCTGCGATATGCGGCAGGGCGCGGTCGTTAATAACGTACATGGAGTAATCCAAATACGCCCGCTCGGTATATACCGATAGCGGCAGTTGTTCAGTCTCTGGTGCTTGGATTTCGTCATCCATAATATCGAATACCTATCCGTCAGGAGTAATAAGGTTTATCTAGTTCTTTGCGCTTTTGGATTAGTCCGCAAAATTTCGCCCGCAGCAAAATCAAAGCTTTTACGCGTCTGCCGTTAATCAATAACCGCATCATTGCCTTTCTTTTCTAACCAAGCACGACGATCTGGCGCGCGTTTTTTCGCCAGCAGCATATCCATCATGTTGTCTGTTGAGGCCCCCGATTCATTGGTCAATTGAACCAACCGCCGGGTGTCAGGGAACATGGTGGTTTCACGCAACTGCGGAGGGTTCATTTCTCCCAAACCCTTAAAACGTTGCACACTTGGTGTTGAACGTTTCTTCTCTACCGCCAAACGCTCTAAAATTGCGGTCTTCTCCGCCTCATCTAGGGCGTAGTAAACTTCCTTCGCCACGTCAATTCTATACAGCGGCGGCATGGCTACATAAACGTGCCCAGCATCTACTAATGGTCGAAAGTGTTTTACGAACAAGGCACAAAGCAATGTCGCAATATGCAGACCATCGGAGTCCGCATCAGCAAGAATACAAACTTTGTTGTAACGCAGTCTGCTGAGATCATCCACGCCAGGGTCAACGCCAATAGCCAAGGCAATATCGTGCACTTCCTGAGACGCTAAGACCTGGCTCGCATCTACTTCCCAAGTATTCAGAATTTTTCCGCGCAATGGCATCACTGCCTGAAACTCTCTGTCTCTGGCTTGTTTAGCAGAACCACCCGCAGAGTCACCCTCAACCAAAAACAACTCGGCCCGAGCGGTATCCTGACCGGAACAGTCGGCTAATTTTCCTGGCAGTGCAGGCCCAGAAGTAATGCGTTTACGAGCAACTTTTTTTGCTGCATAAAGTCGTTTTTGCGCATTGCTAATGGCCATTTCAGCAATTTTTTCGCCTTCAACCGAATGCTCGTTTAACCACAAACTAAAGGCATCTTTGGCTACACCTGCAACAAAAACTGCTGACTGCCGAGAAGATAAACGTTCTTTTGTTTGGCCAGCAAATTGTGGATCTGCCAATTTAACGCTGAGCACGTAATTACACTGGTCCCAAATGTCGTCGCCGGTAATTTTTACGCCGCGAGGAAATAAATCTCGGAACTCGCAAAACTCTTTCAGCGCATCAACCAAACCTGAGCGCAGACCATTAACGTGGGTGCCACCAGCAGCCGTAGGAATAAGATTTACGTAAGACTCTGCAATTTGTGCAGAACCATCAACCACCCACTTAAGCACATAGTCTGTAGTTTCCTGAACCCCTTGGGCAGTATGCTGAATAGTCATTTCAGGTACGCACTCTGCGTCACCTATGCTTTGTTCAAGATATTGTTTTAGACCATCTTCGTAATACCAACTGATGTTGTCATCGGGTTTGCCTTCAATTGACAAACTCATGCGCAAACCTGGGCAAAGTACCGCCTTGGCACGAAGCAAATGGCGCAGCCGCGTCATTGCCAGCGCGGTAGTATCAAAATACGCGGCTTCAGGAATAAATCTCACCCGAGTACCGGTATTGCGCTTACCAACGGTATCGACCTTTTCCAGTTTGGTAACGGGCTCGCCTCTGACATAGCGCTGACGATACAAATTGCCATCGCGCTTCACTTCTACTTCAAGCCAGTCGGACAAAGCATTCACTACCGAGACACCTACACCGTGGAGGCCGCCGGAGAAACTATAGTTTTCGTTGTCGAACTTTCCACCCGCATGCAGGCGCGTCAAAATAAGTTCTACACCCGAGATCTTGTGTTCCGGGTGAATATCAACGGGCATACCGCGACCGTCGTCCTGCACTTCGATTGAGCCATCTTGATTAATAGTGACTTCAATTTCTTGGGCATGACCCGCAATTGCTTCGTCAACACTGTTATCTACCACTTCTTGGACTAAGTGGTTGGGTCTTGTTGTATCGGTATACATGCCAGGACGGCGACGCACCGGTTCCAATCCAGTTAAGACCTGTAATGATTCCGCAGAATATGTTTTTTCGGCCATTTACCTAATTCATAGTTGGTTTAAAGGAGTGCGTGGTTAAACGCTCTAACTTAGTTGTTATACCGCCATTGGCGGCTAGAGACAGCCAGCGATAGCCTGGCGGCTTGTCATCCAAAGTAAACGTGGCGCTATTTGGCGCAAATTGGAAACAAGTCGAGGGCGACCCTAACAGAGGACCATGATCACTTGTCACATCTATCTCTTGATGCACATGACCGAATATAGCCCCGCGTAACTTTGCACCAGAACTCGCCGCAATTGCAGTCATTAATTCTTCCACGCGTAAAATTCGATCTTTATCTAACCAAGGCGCGCCAATCTCAACCAGAGGGTGATGAGTTGCCAATAAAAGGTGCTGAGCGTCACTTGCCACTATAGCTTGAGTGAGATTAGTTAAATCATCCGGCGCAATATAGGCAGATGGTTCGTTATCTACATGAGAGTCCAGTGGCGCAATAAGCCACGACCCTAAAGTTAAAGCCTGCATTGGCAACTGTGCATGGTGCATGTTTGCCAACACGTCATGGTTGCCGGGCAAGCACAATAAAGGCACATCGAAAAAGCGCGTGACGGTATCTAAAAAGCGCTGATAAATAGCCGGCGACCCTTCGTGCACAAGATCTCCGGAGGCCACCACCGCATCACAAGTATCTTGGGTTTTAGCCTGGGCCAACACAGCCTCTAATGAAGCCTGGGTATCTACCCCCAATAAGGTTTGGCCTGCCTCAACAAGATGACAATCTGTGATTTGCAAAACCCTTTGCATTAAAAGCTTGTTCCCACTACCTGCACAATCCTACCGTTGCTGCCTTTCCTATCTTTATACTCTTTATAAGAGCATTCAGAGTAGCCTTCAGAATAGCCTTCAGGGCTTTGGCGACTTTTACCGCATTTGCGCTTTTTGTAAGAAAGAACTCGGTTACTCAATGGACAGATTTACCGGCTCAACAACCCCACCTATGGCTAAACAAAGACTCAAATATTCACCTAGAAAGCGATTTAACTGCACTTTTTCATCCGGGTGACGCATGCGTTGATTGGGGTATTCATAATGGCCATGGAAACGATTCTCGTGCTGATATTCCACCACCTCGGCGCTGGAAGAGTCGTGGTACATGCGAATACGCATATTTGGGCTGCTGCCCCAATTCAATTTGGGCTGCTGGCTCAAATGCAAAAGGGTCGTATAAGGGCTGCGCTCTAAAGCTTTAATGACCACAAAAGTGCCATCTGCACCCGGCGTCAAAGCAATCTTCATTTCGTCTTGCTCGCGCATTTTTGGAAACAACTTGAGCATGCGCTGGTAATTAATGTCACACACCGCCATATGGGCAGATAAATCTACCTTGTAGGTTCGCTTGCGAATACTCGATATTTCACCCTTGGCGAAACCGCGAGTTAAAGCCTTGGAGCGGCTTAAAATATCTTCATCTGTCTCTGGGCGTTTTTCTGACACTGCTTGCCTAGGTAGTTATTGGGTGACTGTTAAATGCTTCAGGTTACCTAATATACCCACCAGACTGCCTTGGGTCACTGGGGCTAAGCGCTTTTATTTCGACAATTAGGAAATTAGCTACTGGTCGGACAAATTGTCGACTTGGCAGCGTTCATAGAACAACGCACTGTAGGAAAAACGTTAAGTTAGCCACCCCATAATATGGGCACTTTGAAGTTGGCAAACAGTGCTCTGAGGACGGCGGGGGCTAAACCATCATAAGAACGAACTGAATTTGTATTACAGGGCGTATAACTTGGATAACCGGCGAACTGGGAAGCACATAGTGTCTAAAAACGAGCCTGCAAAGTCACCAGATTCACATTACTTAAACGGCTATTGAGCGCATAATCTGCGAAATCTTAGGTTTAGTCTTAACAACAGGCTAAGAAAGGAGTCCTTTCATGGATCTGATATACTCGACAGAGTGAGCATAGGCATAATACTTAGGATATTTTCTGAAACAGGAAGTTTTATGAAGCAGTACAACATCTCAAACTTACGCATTATAAAAATGGCGGCCCTTTTCTCCGCCAGCATGCTAATAACACCATTGGTTGTTGCCGAGAATATGCTCGACGTCTACAAAACCGCTAAAGACAACGACGCAGTGCTGGGTGCGGCCAATGCGTCTTTTGCCGCCAGCAAAGAATTAGTTCCCCAAGCACGCTCAAGACTGCTACCTAGCCTTGGCGCCCAAACTAGTACCAGCAAAATTAATCGCGACATCTTACTCGGAGGACAGGCCGTTCTCGGCGAAGAGTACAACGACAACAGCTGGAATGCGCAGTTGCGACAGCCCGTGTTAGATCTGGCCAGTTGGTACACTCTAGGTGGCGCCAAGTCTTCTGTTGAAGCCGCGAGTATGCAGTTGGAAGCAGAAAATCAAGATTTAATCGTTCGCGTTATTGAAGCTTACTTGAATATTTTACGCACCAAGGACCGTTTAGACACCACAAACGCTGAAGTTACTGCGGTACAAAGACAACTAGAACAGGTGCAGCAAAGATTTGAAGTGGGCTTAGTGGCCATTACCGATGTACTGGAATCTCAGGCGGTTTACGACAGCACAGTTGTAAGGCGCATTCAGGCTGAAAGTGATCATGACATTAGCTTTGAAACATTAAGCACGCTCACTGGTCGTTCTTACGATCAGTTAGCCCGACTCTCACAAACTTTGCCCATTGTTGACCCCAACCCAAAAAATGAAGAAGAGTGGGTGGCTACGGCGCTTAGATCTAACCTAGGCATAAAGGCGGCTTCGGCCCAACTGGCCGCTGCCAGAGCGGATGTACGCGCAAGACGCTCTGACCATTTGCCAACGATCGACGCCACGGCCACCTATGCTGAAAACGTCACTGGCGGACAAAATTTCTTCGGCGCAAATGCTGGCGACACCACCACAGAAAATACTATTTACGCGCTGTCACTGACCCTGCCGCTTTATCAAGGTGGCGCTGTGCGTTCCAGAGTCAGAGAAGCCAATGCTCGAGTGGCGCAATCTCAAGAGCAGTTGCTTAACCAAAAACGCACGGTGACACGCAATACCCGTAATTTGTTTAAGTCTGTCGCTACAGACGTGGTACGCGTTGAAGCCAGATTAAAAGCCATACGCTCATCTCAGTCTGCTTTGGAAGCTACAGAAACCGGTTACGAAGTAGGTACGAGAAATATTGTTGACGTGCTGCAAGCACAGCAACGTTTGTTCAGCTCGCAGTTTGACTACGCAGACTCGCGCTACAACTACGTATTGAATTTAATGCGACTCAAACAGACTACTGGCAAGCTGACCCAAGAAGATCTTGAAGAATTGAATCAGTTTATAGACAGCGGAGATTTGGTGGAACGCGTAGTCTCACTGAGCCTTCGCTAAATTAGTCATTATTAAAGAGGATTGAAAAGCGTTAAAGAACGCTAGATTAAAGAGCAGTGGGTTAAAAACGCTAGAAAGCTAACGCTCTATCTGACTATCCAGCAGCGCTAAGGTGCGCTGGGTGGCACCGCCATTACTCTTGACCACTGAAAGAGCCTTAGACCCCATTAGTTCACGCTTGGCTACATCAGCCAACAAATCACCAACCACTTCAGCCAATTCATCAGCGCTGGCAACTTTCTTATAAGCACCCGCCTCACTCAATTGCGCCACCACTTCAGCAAAGTTGAAATCAGCTGGTCCTGCAACAATGGGCAGGCCCAATAGTCCAGGTTCAATTGGGTTATGCCCACCATGTTCTACTAAAGAGCCGCCTACAAAGGCGACATCCGCCAAACTGTACAAAGTCAGCAACTGACCCATTACGTCTCCCACTATGACGTCATAAACGCCTGTAGCCGGCCCCTCACTGGAAGCCCTCCACGACAAATTGTGCTGCTTAACAAGCGCGCCTATGTCTCCCGCTCTATGCGGATGTCGTGGCACTAACAAAAGACATAATTCTGGCAATTGAGCTCGTAGTAATAGGTGTGCTCGGATAATCTGCTCTTCCTCACCGGGGTGAGTGGAGGCGGCAATCCAAACAGGGCGAGTACGAAGATTAAGCTGGGCTTTCAACAATGATGCTTGCTTGAGCAAATTTTGCGGCAACTGTAAGTCGTACTTCACGCTACCTAAAGCGCTGACCTTTTGCGCATCCACACCAAGGTCAATAAAGCGTTGCATATGCTCTGGGGATTGACAGGCAATATGCTTGATAACTCCAAGGACAGGACGCGACAACCAACTCATACGCTGATAACCACGGGCCGAGCGCTCTGACATACGTGCATTAATGAGCATTACAGGAATGCCCTGCGCCTCGGCCTGCATAATAAGGTTAGGCCAAATCTCAGTTTCCATCAGCACCAGCATGCGCGGCTGGGTTTTGCGCAAAAATCTGCGCACCGCAAAGGTAAAATCGTAAGGCGCGTAACAATGGTCTACGCTATCACCCAGACGTTGGAGCACTTGCTCACTGCCCGTTGGGGTCATGGTAGTGACTAAGAAATTTTGCTGCGGCATGCTACCGAGCATTTTGCTGATCAACGGTGCCGCCGCAATCGACTCGCCCGCCGATACGGTATGAAACCAAATTGCACCCGGTTTTACGCCATCAGGTACTCGACCAAATCGCTCACCTCTACGAGCCGCGTAAGCCGGCTCGCGGCGAGCGCGCATAAGTAGACGCAGATAGACTATTGGCAAAGCCAGCCAGAGCAAAAACTTATAAAAACTTAGAGTAAGAAAAATGCTCAGATACCTCACTGATTTTGCCCCGTGGCTGCAACAAAACCCGCCACGTGATTGGCAACGCTTGCTAACAAATTTGCATCAGAGGCAGCAACAATAAAATCAAAACCCTCGTACCGTGGGAGCGCTTGCTCACAGACCACCGCAACAATAGGCACGCCCCGTTGCTTGGCGACAAAATTCAAGGCGCGCGGCTCTGCAATACAACCCAAATCTAAATCTACAACCACTATCGCCGCAGCATTGAGCAAATATTTTTCAGTGCGATTTTGTAGGTGTGCTTGATATTCGCTAAAGCCATCTATAGGGATGATTTTTTCATCCTTGTGCCGACGCATGTTAGCAATAGCCGGTGTGTCAGCCCCGCCTTCAGTCTTGTCGACAAAGTCCAACGCGTTGGTATAGGTGGCCCATTCTTTAATCGCAAGCAGATCGCCAAGCACCTCAGCGTTTGCCAGCGTGTCTCTAATCTGACCGCCCAGATTATCGTCACCCACATAGCTGACAAAGGTGCAGGGCGTTTGTAGAGTCTGCAGTGCAAGAGCAAGACCCAACCCAGCACTTTGCGCAGATTGAAAAAACTCTTGTGCTTGGTTTGGACTGGACAACTGTTGCTGATCTAACCAAATGTCTCCAACCACCAATACATGGCCATTGGCAGGACTGAGAGCATCGATGGTATTCAGTGATAAAAGAGACAAGCAAACCTCGGCGCGCTGTATGGCAATTAGAACAAATGTATTATCCTAGAGAGCATACCCAATAGCACTGACTGCCGACACCTAGATCCACGAATGTTAACCAACACAACAACGAAGAAGGCAAATTGGACATAAGCAAGCTAGCATCCAAACTTTCAATCAAGCAGTGGCCCAAGTGGCTTTTGGTCGGTTGTTTGTGGGTCGTTGCGCGACTCCCTATGAGCGCAGTATTTATGGTGGGAAGAGTCATTGGATTTCTGGGCTACCATCTTGCCAAATCTAGACGTCACATCACCGAAGTTAATATCGCCAAGTGCTTTCCTGAGTTGTCTGCCCAAGAGCAACGAGCTTTGGTTCGGGAGAACTTTGTGCACACAGGGATTGGCGCCGTTGAGATCGCCCTACCTTGGTTAAACCCTTCGAGAGACCTCGGGGCTAGGTTCAAGATTGAGGGCGTAGAACATTTACACGCAGCCCACGCGCTGGGCAATGGGATTGTGTTAGTGGGCGCTCACTATACGACAATTGACATCACCAGCCAGCCTTTGGGTGCCTTTGGCTTTGTCGATGTGATGTATCGACAGAACAAAAATCCGGTTTGGGAGAGTTTGCAATACACTGGGCGCAAAGCCTTTTTTGACGGTGTTGTTGAGCGCAGTGACATGCGCCAGATACTCAAACGTCTGAAGCAAGGTCGCGCCATGTGGTATGCGGCGGATCAAGATTACGGCATTAAGCATTCGGTCTTCGCACCCTTTTTTGGTATCGACACGGCCACCATAACGGTCAGTTCTCGACTCGCCAGCAAAAATAAATCTGCAGTGCTCATGCTGCATCAATTTAGAGATCTTAAGAGCAAAACATGGACGCTGAAGTTCACGCCGATGTTAGACAACTTCCCCTCCGGCGATGACCTAGTCGACGCAACCCGCCTTAATGCTATGTTAGAAGCGGAAGTTAAATCAGTGCCCGCGCAGTATCTGTGGATGCACCGCCGCTTTAAAACTCGACCCACTGGCCAGGCATCGTTTTATAAGTAGCATATGGCCCAATAACGGCCGTTCCGTTGCGGGTGCACAGAGCGCCCCTTATGACTACAATCTACCTCCCGAATCTAAAAAGGCTTTCGCGCTGCATGCACAATTGCGGCATGAAATAAAAATCGTGTTACCCAAATTTTCTGAAATGTTAAGCCAACTGGTGGGCGAACCTTCGGTTAGCTCTACCAGCGCCGATATCGATCGCAGCAACCTCAAGGTCATAGAGCACCTAGGGAATTGGCTCAACGATCTTGGCTTTAGCACCGAGCTAATGCCTCTGCCTGGCCGACCCGATAAAGCCAATCTAATTGCCACCCTTGGTCCTGCTCCGCGAGAAGGCAAAGGCGGCCTGGTGCTTGCCGGTCATACCGACACGGTGCCGTTCGACGAAAGCCTATGGCAGTCCGATCCGTTAAAACTGAAAGATACAGATGATGCATTTTATGGTTTGGGTTCCTGTGACATGAAAGGTTTCTTTCCAGTAGCCCTTGAGGCAGCTGCTGCTTTTGCCAATGGCAAGCTGAGCGCGCCACTGACTATTGTGGCCACTTCTGACGAGGAATCTTCTATGGCCGGTGGTCGTTACCTAGTTGAGTCCGGCAGACCAAAAGCAGACTACGCCATTATTGGTGAACCCACAGAACTGCAACCCATATTTGCCCACAAAGGCATCAGTATGATGTCGATTAACATCCAGGGTTCATCCGGACATTCTTCTGATCCGAGCTTGGGCAACAATGCCTTGGACGCCATGCACAAAGTAATGAGCGCATTGTTGGATATGCGGGCAGAGCTAGCTACTGCAAATAAAAACAATGCTTTCGCTGTAAACATACCCACGATGAATATGGGCTGCATGCGCGCAGGCGATAATCCAAACAGAATTTGCGGCCACGCCAATTTACAAATCGACCTGCGACTTTTGCCAGGCATGGACTCGGAAGAAATTCACGCAGAGCTAGAGCGACGTATACAGAAGGCTGTTGCGGACAGCCCGGTGACGCTGACATTAGATAAGGCTTATCCACCCATACCGCCCTTTGCCACACCTGAAAATGGTGACCTGGTACAAACACTCAGCGGCTTGAGCAAGCGCGCTCCGGGCACTGTTGCCTTTGGCACCGAGGCGCATTTTTTACAAACCTTGGGCATGGAAACCGTAGTTTGGGGTCCAGGCAGCATTGACCAAGCGCATCAACCCAATGAATATTTGGCAAAGGCCCATATAGCACCTGCAATTGCTACACTGCGCCAAGTCATTCAACGTTACTGTATCAACTAACCATGAAAACTAACGAATACTCACAGTGGTTCAGAGGCTCCACACCGTATATCAGCGCGCACAGAGGCAAAACCTTTGTAGTGTTTATAGGTGGCGACAGCCTTGAGCATCTGAACATTACCAACATCGTGCATGATTTGGCGCTGCTACATGTATTGGGTGTGCGCTTGGTTCTAATTCATGGTGGTAGGCCGCAACTAAACAGCGCGCTGACTGATTCTGTGATGCACGAACAGCGCCGAGTGACCCGCGCTGAAGACATGGACATTATCAACGGCATTTATGGACAGTTGCGCAGCCAGTTGGAGGGGTTATTTTCTACCGGGTTACCCAATACACCACTGCATAATGTTGAGATTAGTGTGGTTGCCGGCAACTTTGTCACGGCAAGGCCCATTGGCGTATTGGCGGGCATAGATCATTTATTCACTGGCCGTATGCGCAATGTGGATACAGGACGAGTCAACACACTACTGGACTCAGGTTCAATCGTGCTGATGTCGCCCATGGGTTATTCCTCTTCAGGCCAAGCCTTTAACTTGGCCGCAGAAGAATTAGCTGCGGATGTCAGTGTGGCGCTAAGCGCAGATAAGTTGATTGTACTAGACGAGTTGAATCACCTGACTGATACCAACGGCCAGCGCGAAAGCACTGCAACGCCTACCTCGTTGCAAGTACTCATAGACGCCAACGAAAAAATCTCAACCACCACTCGCTTGCGCTTAGACACCATGATTCAAGCAGTGCGCGGTGGCGTAACCAAAGCCCATATTATTTCCTTTAGCGAGGATGGCGGCGTTCTAAAAGAACTCTTCACTGCCGATGGCGTGGGCACCCAAGTACTTGAAGAAACCACCGGCCCAGTGCGCCCGGCAAAGTTTGAGGATGTTTCTGATATTGTCGAAATTATTCGCCCCCTTGAAGAATCGGGGGTTTTAGTGCGCCGCTCGCGTGATCGCTTAGAGCAGGAGATTGAACACTTTTTGGTCGCTGAACTCGACGGCGTTGTCGTGGGTTGCTGCGCAATTTATCCCTTTGAAGATGAAGCGGAACTGGCTTGTGTTGCAGTACACGAACACTATCGACGCCGGGGTAGCGGCGTAGCCATTGGTGCCAACTTACTCAGAGCGGCAGAAGAAAAAGCGCGCAGCTACGCGTCTAAGCGCTTATTTGCACTAACAACCCAAACCCAGGATTGGTTTATTGATCAGGGATTTGCACCCACAGACGTGAGCGCTTTACCGACCAGCAAACAGTCCCTTTATAACTGGCAGCGCGGCTCGAAGGTGGTTTCAAAAACTCTGAGCTAACGCTGCGCTAACTGCAGGTAAAAAAGACCTGCCTCAAAATGTAGGAAGTAAAATGGCTAACGATCGTCCCTATAGTTCTCTTGTTGTAGATGGCGTAGAGCAAGCACCCAGTAGGGCTATGCTGTACCCCACAGGTTTTAAAACTGAGGACTTTAGCAAGCCACAAGTTGGCGTTGCCTCTACTTGGAGCATGGTCACGCCCTGCAACATGCATATTAATGAACTGGCAGACGCCGCTTGCATGGGCGCTGATGAAGCCGGCGCCAAAGCCGTGTTGTTCAACACCATCACTGTTTCCGATGGTATTTCTATGGGCACACCGGGTATGCGTTACTCGTTGGTGTCTCGTGAAGTGATTGCAGATTCCATTGAAACAGTAGTTGGCGCTCAAGGCTTTGACGGCTTTGTAGCCATTGGCGGCTGTGACAAGAATATGCCTGCTTGCGCCATTGCTATGGCTCGGATGGACAGACCCAGCGTTTTTGTTTACGGCGGCACCATTTTACCCGGCGCGGAGCGACGCGACATTGTCTCTGTATTTGAAGCGGTAGGCGGACACGCAGCGGGCACGGTTTCCGATATTGAACTTAAAGAGGTAGAGGAAACCGCCATTCCAGGACCAGGTTCCTGTGGCGGCATGTATACGGCAAATACTATGGCCTCTTCAATCGAAGCGTTGGGCTTGTCTCTGCCTGGCAGTTCGGCGCAAAACGCCATTAGCCAGGAAAAGAAACAAGACAGCTACAACGCTGGAGCAGCGGTTAGAAATTTGATTAAGCTGGACATCAAACCTAGCGACATTTTGAGCAAGGAAGCTTTTGAAAATGCCATTACGGTAACCATTGCACTTGAGGGATCTACCAACGGCGTATTGCACTTACTGGCCATAGCTCACGCAGCCAATATACCGCTGACGCTTGAAGACTTTAGCCGCGTAGGTAAGCGCGTGCCGGTTTTGGCCGACATGCGCCCTGCGGGCCAATACGCCATGAGCGAGCTGATTGAAATTGGTGGCATACAGCCGCTGATGAAAATGCTCTTAGCCGAAGGCTTATTGCATGGCGATTGCTTAACCGTTACAGGCAAAACTCTGGCAGAAAATTTAGCTGATGTTGAAGATTACCCTGCGGACCAAAAAATCATTCGCCCAATGTCTGACCCAATTAAGAAAGACAGTCACCTTGTGATCTTACGCGGCAACTTAGCACCTGAAGGCGCGGTGGCAAAAATCACTGGCCACGAAGGTCTGAAATTCACTGGCAGCGCCCGCTGCTTCCACGGCGAAGAAGCGGCAATGGCCGCAATCATGGACGGCCAAGTACAAAAAGGCGACGTGGTTATTGTTCGTTATGAAGGGCCCAAAGGCGGTCCGGGCATGCGCGAAATGCTCAGCCCAACCAGTGCTATCAACGGACGCGGCATGTCCCAAGATGTGGCGCTACTCACCGACGGCAGGTTCTCTGGTGGTTCTCACGGTTTTGTCGTAGGACACGTAACACCGGAAGCGCACTTGGGCGGACCTATTGCATTGGTTGAAGACGGCGACACCATTACCATCGACGCGGAGACCGAAGAAGTTATCTTAGATGTCAGCGACGAAGTGCTGGCACAAAGACGTGCTCAATGGACAGCACCCAAGCCCTACACCGAACGCGGCACGCTGGCAAAATATGCCCAGCTGGTTAGCTCGGCAAGTGAAGGCGCGGTGACGGACAAATATCTGGGCTAGAATCTTAGATAAATGCCTTGGCCAGAAAATCTTGGAAAGAGCCTTGGCTAAGCACTCAGCGTATCAGGAAAAATAGTGTCAACTTGTGAACTATGCGCCAACCCGGCACAACACGTAGTGCCGGGGTATAAGTTAAAGGTATGCGAAGTGTGTTGGTCTGGTGCTGCCCAAGGATGGACTGCAAATTTGGAACCCATCCTTTTTGCGGCCTTAGCCGCCAGAGGCCTACTAATACCTGACCGAGGCGACAATGACTTGTTGCCTCGATCTTACGCCCCGCCTGACGACTTCAACATCTAGCGTCAGCCGTGCAAAAGAAGCGCTGAGCTTTAACGCGACAACCGCACTGCAATGGCATCTTGGCGACCATCTTCACCCATCAGAAAGCTGATAGCGTCGTTAGAGACACCATACTTCTCAGCCATCAGAGCATTTACCGCAGCAGCTTGAGAAGGATCTG
>OJIR01000168.1_pt1 | contig 23093 bp, 21 predicted proteins | sample 1595711 | NCBI WGS metagenome assembly OJIR01 (sample SAMN05416846, study PRJEB24817) | seawater metagenome | isolation source: Sea water | place: Canada:Atlantic | collected 2013-07
CGCGGCCATTCTTTTCTATTTCGACACTGGCGCGTCCACGCACATAAATACGACCACGGCCGGTGCGGTAAGCTTGAACGACACCCGCTCGCCCGTTAATGATGCCGCCTGTAGGAAAATCTGGCGCGGTGATGTAATCCATCAGCCCATCAATTTCCATCTCTGGATTTTCTAGCATAGCCAGACAGGCGTTCACAACTTCGGTCAAGTTATGCGGTGGAATATTGGTCGCCATGCCTACTGCGATACCTGAGCTACCGTTCACCAACAGCGTTGGTACTCGAGTAGGCAGTACTTCCGGCATTGACAGTGTGTCATCGTAGTTAGGTACAAACTCAACGGTGTCTTTATCTAAGTCCGCCAGCAGATCTGAAGCCATCTTCGACATGCGTACTTCTGTGTAACGCATAGCTGCGGGGGGGTCTGCATCGATGGAACCAAAGTTGCCTTGGCCATCTACCAATAAGTAACGCATAGAGAAATCTTGGGCCATACGCACAATGGTGTCGTAGGCCGCAGTATCACCATGTGGGTGATACTTACCGATTACGTCGCCGACCACTCGAGCCGATTTAACATAGGGCCGGTTGTAGGTGTTGTTGAGTTCGCTCATGGCAAACAAAACGCGCTTGTGCACAGGTTTAAGACCGTCACGAATATCCGGCAGCGCTCGACCCACAATCACGCTCATGGCGTAATCTAAGTACGACTGACGTAGTTCATCTTCAATGTTTACCGGGCGAATATCTCTAGAATCTGGAGGCGTAGTTTCGGACATAAATGCAGCGCTATCAGCTTGGGAAATTAGCTGAAAATATTAACACAATCATCCACAAATGGGGCATTTGTAGGTGTCTTTTACAGCAGATATTGACCCACTTCCACCATCACCTTAGCAAGCAGGTTGATGCCTTAAAGGGAGCAAAATAGAAGACTAATTAGACCGCTGGTCTCTAGGCTACAAAACTCTGCTGAGGACCACTGACCCAATAGCTTTAAGAGTGCTACCAAAGCGCTAAAAAACCGCCATCTCGGCAACAACAATCGCTACCTGCCGACATTCAGTGGGACGACCGCCCTGCACAGCAATAAAATCTTCTGCGACAATTTCGGCCAATTTGCGGCTATTCCTTTCGTGACAGGGCTAGTGGCGGCTACAATGAATAATATTAATCCCAAAGAGCAATGCTGCTTTCCTTGCAAGCAATTACGGAGTGTGATCACACATCATGGATAACGCGCAAAATGTCGACCCCGAAGAAATCAGCAAATTCAATGCGCTGGCAAGCCGTTGGTGGGATCTAAATGGCGACTTTAAGGCGCTGCACGACATCAACCCGAGCAGACTCGCCTACATTCAAGAGCGTACAGATTTACATGCTGGCCCTATTATCGACGTAGGCTGCGGCGGCGGCATCCTTGCCGAATCTATTGCCGCAACTGGCGCACAAACAACTGGCATTGATATGGCGGTTAAAGCATTAGGTGTGGCGAAACTGCACGCGTTAGACAGCGGCGCTCTGGTGAACTACGAGGAATCTACGGCGGAAGAATACGCCAAGCTCAAACCTGCGCAATTTCGCACTGTCACCTGCCTAGAAATGCTGGAGCATGTGACCCACTATCCAGATACCGTGAAAGCATGTGCGGAGCTAGCCAAACCCGGCGCTGACTTGTTTTTCTCCACCATCAATCGCAACCCAAAAGCCTACCTGTTATTGATTTTGGGCGCCGAGTACCTGCTGAATATTTTGCCCAAGGGCACCCATGAGTATGCCAAGTTCATCAAACCTTCTGAATTGGCCCAAGCATTGAGAGATGCTGGTCTAGAAGTGGTAGAAATAAGGGGCATGAACTATAACCCGCTAACCCGCAATTGCCGGATCAGCAACGATACAGACGCAAATTACATCGTCCATGCAAGAAAACCTCAATGACACAGACAAATGAAACGGCCAATAATTTAAACCATTACCCTGGATTGGCGGCCAAACAAAGCAGCTGGCAGCACCACTTTCAAAGTGACGCGTTACAAGGCAAAACAATATTGGTCACCGGCGCTGGCGACGGCATTGGCTGCACTACGGCTAAGACTTATGCGAGTTTTGGCGCAAATGTCATTCTTTTAGGCCGCACGCGGAGCAAGCTTGAAGTTGTATTCGATTGGATAGAGGCACATACCAAAACAACACCCGTCATCGTGCCCTGTGATTTGGCAAACCTCGACAGCGAAACCGTAGAAAATTTGGCTAACTCAATTGCTGATAGCTTTGGACAACTAGACGGCTTAGTGCATAACGCCTCACGCCTTGGGCCCAAAGTACCCATCGCCCACTACCCCGCGGACGAGTGGCAAAAAGTTATGCAAACCAACGTTAACGCTGTGTTTATGCTCAACAAAGGACTGTTCGAATTACTCGACAAGAGCGAAAACGCCTGTGTAATTCATACCTCCTCAAGCGTGGGCCGAGAAGCTAGAGCCTATTGGGGCGCATACGCGGCATCAAAATTCGCATTAGAAGGGTTGAGCCAGCTATTTGCTGACGAAACAGAGAATGCTGGAAACATTCATGTTTATAGCGTTAACCCAGGCGGCACCAGAACTGCCATGCGCAAGGAGGCTTACCCACTAGAAGACCCAGCCATATTACCCACCCCAGAAGATCACATGGAATTGTACTTAGCGCTAATGTGCGCGAGTGACCGAATCAGTGGCAATGTGGTCGCCTTCACCACCGGGCAGCAGTTAGATGCCCGTAACTGGCTGCAAAGTAGTAGCTAGTGTTAACGACCCTTTTCAGCTAGCTTGCAAAAGCCAGCTTCCGATGAGCTATAACACCAAAGTGCCGGGCTAGCGCTTGGCAGGTGGCCTACCGCTTCTGGTAGGACGACTGCTCGCAGCAGAACTGGACTTGCCGCGAGTTCTTGCTTTCGCCAGCGCGTCGATTTTGCGCGCAGAACCCGCCCGATTATCTGCAGAGTTTTTACGCACAACTTTGCCGCCAGTTTTTCTCGAATCCTTACTACTACTTTGACCAGAGTTTTTAGCAGCGCTTTTATCCGTGCTGTTTACCGACCCTTTAGGAGAATTTCTACCCGTGTATTTACCAAGCACAGGGCGCGCCTTATTAGTAGGCACTCTGGCAGCGGGTCTAACCGGCCTTACTGGCCGCTCCTTCCATACACCCAACTCGTCTGAACCACCCTCATCAAAGTCTAACCCCACAGCCATTTCTGCAACCATAATGGAAGGATCTTCAGGCTTCTGTGCGGCCTTGGGCGCTGTCAGTTTTGGATAAGGAATTAGGCAACTGCCTTTTGCCACACGCGAGCGCTTAAGCTTTTGCCCACTTCGACCTGGGCGCGGCAAGCCAAGCATCTTGTATAGCAGCTTCAGATCATCCTGCTGTAAAGACGCCCACTGACCGACGGTGAGCCAAGAAGGCAATATAACGGGTCCATATCTAACACGTTTAAGACGGCTAACCATGCAGCCAGCGCTTTCGAACAGGCGTCTTACTTCACGGTTGCGACCTTCAGTCAAAGCCACGTGATACCAAAAATTGTTTTCGCTGCCGTTGTAATAGCGAATGTCGGAAAAGCGCATCATCTGCCCTTCAAGCTCCACACCCTCTTTTAGCTGCCGAATCACTCTATCGTCCAGCTTAACGTTCACTCGCACCGCATACTCGCGGTCTAAGCCGGTAGATGGGTGCATCATTCGGTGCGCGAGACCACCGTCGTTAGTGACCAATAACAGCCCTGTGGTTTGCACATCTAAACGACCAACTGTGACCCAACGACTGCCTGGAATTTTGGGTAACTGATCGAATATGGTGCCTCGACCTTCTGGGTCACGCCGACTACAAACTAAACCACCAGCTTTATTCAAAACGATAACTTGTGGCGTGAGACCCTGATCTGAAGAGACCGGTTGCCCGTCTACTTCAATACTGTCTGCACTGGTAACGCGTTGTCCCAAATGTGCTTGCTCGCCATTTACCGCAACTCTCCCTGCGCTAATCCACGATTCTATCTCTCGACGCGAACCACGTCCGTGAGAAGCGAGCACCTTTTGCAGCTTTTGTGCTTCAGGCTCTTCGGCAACGGCTGCTCGGCGCGGACCTTCATTAAAAAAGGACCTCGAACGGTCTCTATCCTTGCGTTCCTCCCTTGTACCAGAAGGCGCTTTTCTAGAAAGAACAGACTTGGGGCCAGTATTCCCAATAACTGGAGATCTAGACTTAGTCATGACAAGAGGTACCTGCGTGGAGGTGAAGATAAAGGTCGGTGTAAATACCGAGAGTATTCGTCATTAATTTTGCTCAGGTTGGGGCGGAGACACTTGATCTGCGTGCTGATCTAACTCACCGACCGCATCAGTGCCTTCTTCGTGTTCATCTTCGTCTTCACCGCTGACCTTTTGATCATGACTTTCTGCATCATTAACAACGCTTAGATCGTCCCCCGACACGTCGGCGGTGTCATCATTGTGACTGCCAGGGCTTTCTTCCATATCTGCAGCTTTGTCTGCTTCGTGGGCAGTAAGCGTAGAGTCATCCGCCGAGGCATCTGTATTGTCTTCAGTTACTTCGGCATCCGCTGCCACTTCGCTTGCGACGTTTACTTCAGAGCCTTCAGCGGTATCTTGTGCTGTTCCTTCCGCTACTCCTTCGGCTACAAGAGTAGGCTCGATAAGCGCCCTAATCTCTTCAAGCGGCGGCAGCTGATCGAGGTTATTTAAATTAAAGTAGTCCAGAAACGTCTTAGTTGTACCATATAGCGAAGGGCGTCCAGGCGCCTCACGCTGACCGACCGCGCGTATCCAATCTCGCTCGAGCAGTGTGCGCATAATATTTTGGCTCACGCCAACGCCACGTATTTGTTCTATATCACCACGGGTCACTGGCTGCTTGTACGCGACCAACGCCAAAGTTTCTAGCAACGCACGGGTATAACGCGGGGGCTTTTCTTCCCACAACCGGCTCACCCAAGCACTTAGATCTTGTTTGGCTTGATAACGATAGCCACTAGCAACACGAATAAGTTCAACACCGCGGTCGTCACACGCTTCTTCTAACGCAGCCAATACATCGCGTATTTGTTTGCGCCCATTTTCTTCTTCTAACTCGTTGTCAGCAAATAGCTTAAATAAATTCTCTACCGTCAAAGGACCTTCAGCGGCCAATAACGCGGCCTCAATAATCTGGCCTATTTTTTCTTCGGTCAGCACCTGCCCCTCAGACATTAGTCATCCTCCTTATCAGATGCGTGGGACGGGTTACCATCCTGATTTGCGGAACCACCTTGCTCTGGGCTCGGGTCTTGCTCGGCTTCAGTCTCGGCAGTTATGGGTAGCACTGCCGCTGACCTTACTTCGCTGCCCTCATCGTTTGTAAAAACAGCTTCTTCTTCGCCTTTTGGCCCACCATATTGATCATCATAAGATTCATCAAATTGCACACCACCATCGGTTCTGGCTGTTCCCACGCGAACATGGATAGGCGCAAAGGCCTCGTTCTGAACAAATTCTATAAGCGCTTCGCGCACCAATTCCATAATGGCCAAAAACGTGACCACCACGCCTAGTCGCCCCTCTTCTGCCACAAAAAGCTCGTGAAAAGGTATGAAGCCGTCACGTTCACTGACCGCAGATAAAATATTACCCATACGTTCGCGCACTGACAGCGGCTCAAATTTGACTTCATGCTTAGTGTACATTTCCGCGCGGCGTAAAACATGAGACAGCGCAAAAAGTACGTCACGCAGATCTACTTCTGGCTCTGCAAGCATTTTAACCAAGTCAGGCTTATTCGCAGCAGCAGGAAATACATCTCGTTCTAAGCGAGGAATTTCATCAAGACTCTCAGCCGCAGACTTTATTTGTTCATACTCTTGCAAGCGACGAATCAATTCAGAACGAGGGTCTTCCTCATCTTCCAAACTTTCCGGCCTGGGCAACAACATCCGCGACTTAATTTCAGCCAACATAGCTGCCATTAACAAATACTCACCGACAAGCTCCAACTGAAGGGCTTGCATGAGTTCGATATAACTCATGTATTGGGCAGTTATAACCGACACCTGAACCTGCAAAATATCTAGATTTTGCCGCCTGATAAGGTACAACAGTAAATCGAGAGGACCTTCAAAAGTCTCTAAAAATACTTCTAACGCTTCCGGTGGGATGTACAAATCCGTTGGCATATCAACAAACGGCTGACCTGCGACCATAGCTACTGTATTTTCGTCTGCCTCGCGGGCGACATTCAGCCGTTGGGCGGGTTCGACCGCATGTTCTGCCGAACTGTCCGGGGCTACGCTGTCTTCTGCATTTGTATTTATCGACACAACAAACTCCGAGCACACGACATAACTGACGTATCAGATTTCAGCACACCAACCGCCGTTAGGCAGTATGTTTTGCTCTTACTGGCGATGACTAATTCCTACCGCTTCCTTCACGTCGTCCATAGTTTCTCGGGCGATCATACGGGCTTTTTCTGACCCTTCCTGAATCACCGCATGGACAAGATCAGCATCTTCTTCAAACTGTTGGGCGCGATTACGTATCAGCTCTTGTTCAATGTTAATGCTGTCTATCAACGGCTGCTTGCAATCAATGCAGCCAATACCAGCAGTACGACAACCTGTCGCACACCAGTCCAGTACTTCTTGATTTGAGTACACTTGGTGCAAAGCAAATACGGGACAATTTCCGGGTTCACCTGGGTCGGTCAAACGCACCCTTGCAGGATCTGTTTGCATGGTGCGAACCTTACTTTCCACCACGCTCGGCTCTTCGCGCAGGGCAATGATGTTGTTGTAGGATTTGGACATTTTTTCGCCATCTAACCCAGGCATCTTGGCCTGTTCAGACAATAGCGACTGCGGCTCAGGCAAAATAATTCGGCCGCCACCTTCCAAATAACCAAATAGTCGTTCGGTATCCCCAATGGAGAGGTTTTGCTGTTCTGAGAGCAGTGCTCTTGCGCGCTCTAAAGCTTCGCCATCACCACGCTCTAAATATTCACGACGAAAATTCACATATAGTTTGGCGGCCTTCTTGCCCATCTTCTTCACAGCGGCCTCAGCCTGTTCTTCAAATCCGGGTTCACGACCATAAATATGATTAAAACGCCGCGCCACTTCCCGTGTTAGTTCTACGTGCGCAACCTGATCTGCGCCCACAGGCACTCTACCCGCGCGATAAATCAAAATGTCTGCGGCTTGCAATAGTGGATAACCCAAAAATCCATAGGTCGCTAAATCACGATCCTTGAGTTTTTGCTGTTGGTCTTTGTAAGAAGGCACACGCTCTAACCATGACAAAGGCGTAATCATCGAAAGCATCAAATGTAATTCAGCGTGCTCTGGCACTTTGCTCTGAACAAAAATCGTTGCTGCGCCAGGATTAACCCCTGCCGCCAGCCAATCAACCACGGTATCAAAGGTAAACTGGTCAATGCTTTCAGAATGTTCGTAATTGGTGGTGAGCGCGTGGTAGTCAGCAACAAAAAAGAAGCACTCGTACTCGTGTTGCAGACGCACCCAGTTATTCAGAACACCATGTAAATGGCCCAAATGCAGACGCCCGGTGGGGCGCATTCCAGAGACAACCCTCTGATTCGAATCATTACTGCTCAAGCGAGCACCTTATAGTCAAAATTGACTGGGTAGTATAGATGACATGGCCTCCGATGGCAGGTATTTCCTACGCTACCAAGCGATAGATCTAATGATTTGAGTCTGCGCGCCCATTACCGCGAATGCATATTACGCCAGCACGCCCAGACCCTGACGCACAATGACCGGGTCGCCGTCGGACATATCAACAATAGTTGAGGTTTCTATCCCACAAGGCCCGCCGTCTAAAATCACATCTATGTCTCGATGATTACCAAGAGTTTCAATAATCTCGTCAATATCACCCATATTTTCATCGGTTTCTTTCAAGCGCAGCGTTGCAGTGACCATAGGTTCGCCAAAAACCTCCAACAAACCTTGCACAATAGGATGGTCGGGGACGCGCAGGCCGATCAGCTTTTTCTTTGGGTGAACCAAGCGCTTTGGCACCTCGCGGCTAGCCAGCAAAATAAAGGTAAATGGCCCTGGAGTATTGCGCTTGAGTAACCGGTAATCGGCATTTTCTACCTTGGCATAGGTCGCAAGGTCGCTTAAATCTCTGCATGCCAAACTGAACTGGTGGTTTTTATCCAAATTTCGCAAGGCGATGATTTTTTCTAAAGCTGCCTTGTCGCCCATATGGCAGGCAATAGCATAAGTAGTGTCAGAGGGATAAATAACCAGACCGCCCTTATGCATGACCTCGGCAGCAATCTTTAGCAGCCGGTTTTGGGGGTCTGTTGGGTGTATGCGCAAATGTTGAGCCACGACTTAATATCCTATGAAAAACTTACAGCCCCAGTGTATTCCTTTATCATCGCTATTCCATCGATCAGCAACAAAAGAACGTTCATGAAGCAGTTACTCGACTACTTAGCAATCATTGCCTTCGCCATTGTCTACTTTGCCAGCAAAGACATATTTTTGGCCACCGGGGTATTAATGGTGGGCGTCACACTGCAAGTGATTGCTTACAAGGTATTGGGCAAACCTATTGGCAACGAACTCAAAATCACCTTTTGGGTGAGCATGGTGATGGGTGGTTTGACCCTGCTATTTAGGGACGAAGCATTTATACAATGGAAGCCAAGCATAATCAGTTGGGCCATCGCCTCTGCGCTTATTGGCGCACATTGGTTCGCAAAAACATATTTGCTGAAGAAAGTCTTGGGCCATGCGCTGCAACTGCCCGACGCAAAATGGAAAGTTCTGACCTATGGCTGGGCCTTAGCGTTCACGTTCTCTGGCGTCCTCAATTTATGGGTCGTGAATAATTTCTCCATGGACACTTGGGTCACTTTCAAGTTGTTCGGTCAGATGGGCATCAACTTCTTTTATATCTTTGTCATGATTGCCTACTTAGTTGCCTCCGGCGCGCTCAGCGAAGCCAATCTAAAAGAACAAGAGAAAGAAGCTGACCCAGCCCTACACCCAGACATGAATAAAGCAGGGGCGGACGATGAGGGTTCACCACCTAACCCTGCAGAGGAATCAGCAAGATGACTGCACTCAGTGTTAACTTGAATAAAATTGCCCTGCTGCGTAACTCGCGTTTAGGCGACCGTCCCAGTGTAGTCAACGCTGCTCGGCAAGCCATTGAGCAAGGCGCCCTAGGTATTACCGTGCATCCACGCCCAGATCAGCGACACATTCGTCCACAAGATGTCTACGACTTGGCCATTTTGTTAAAAGAAGAATATCCACATATTGAATTTAATATTGAGGGAAATCCTTTCGCCGGCCCTTCAGACAATGGTTACCCAGGATTCGACGCCCTGATTGACGCCACTAAACCGCAACAGGTGACATTGGTGCCGGACAATGACGACCAGCTAACATCAGATCATGGCTGGGATTTGAGCCAAGACACCGACCTGCTGAAAGAAAGAATCGCCTTTTACCAATCCATGGGAGCCAGAGTAAGTTTGTTTATGGACCCGGTTCGGGAGCAAATCATTGCTGCCCAAGCACATAGCGCCGAACGCATCGAGTTTTATACCGGCCCCTATGCAGAAACCTATTGGGCCAACGGTCCCAACCACCCTGCTACCCAAGCGAGCTTTAAAACCTACGCAGATGCAGCGGAGGTGGCCTTAGATATAGGCTTAGGTATTAACGCTGGACACGATTTAGACCAAACAAATCTGCCTCTATTCGCTACCCTACCTGGGCTTCAAGAGGTATCTATAGGTCACGCAATTATCTGCGAGTCTCTAGAATCAGGTTTTGCACCGACTATTCGATCCTATGTCGACATATTGAGTTAGCGCCGAACAATTTGACGGCGCCAATTATTTACAAGCAGATGTCCAAGCGAAGCTCATCTGCACCTAACAACATCTAACCCTCCTTAAAGGTGAGGCTAGCAACGGCTAACACCACGTGTGCAAAATGCTTAGCCGATCAGGTACCCTGTAGAGATTCACGCCTTTGAGTTTTAACCATGCAAAATATTTTCGCCAAAATCACATTAATGAGTCTTGTCATTGTTACCATGGTAAGCCTTTTACAGGTCAAGAATGCTGCTGCCGAAAACCCTCAAGTCGCCTTGGTAACCAGTGTTGGCGAGATACAAATTGAGTTGTTGCCCAAATTCTCACCCAAGCACGTAAATAACTTCCTAGCGCTCATCGACGAGAATTTTTATGTGGGTTTGGTTTTCCACCGAGTAATACCAAATTTCATGATTCAAGCGGGTGGTTATACCGACACGCTAAACTACCGACAGACCAATCGCAGCGTTGCTAACGAGTCACTAAACGGATTGAAAAATCGCAAATATACGGTCGCTATGGCCCGTCTAGACCATCCAGATTCCGCAGATACGCAGTTTTTTATCAACCTTGGCAACAATACGCACCTTGATGCAACACCAGATGGACCTGGCTACAGCGTATTTGGCCGAGTAATTAGTGGTCGTGATGTTATTGAAATCATCGAATTAGTAGACACTGGCATCAGCGCGGGCATGGTTGCAGTGCCGGAAACACCAATTGTTATCTTAGCAACCAGAAGGCTCTAATTTCCCTCACTAAACGGCGCAAATCCTGTACACTCGCGTCCACCTTTTATAGACCTAAGATAACTATGCGAACTTTTATCATCGCCCTTGCCAGCGCCCTTCTGCTGGCTTACATCGTCACCGAATTGTTTACTCGCATTTGGCCAGACAACTCTCTTGCCCTTGCCGCAATTATGATTGTGGCTCTGCTCATCAACGGCTTGTTCAATGCAAAGCTCAGCGAAAACGGCGGTCGCAATCAGCGCAATCGCAAGCCTCGCCGCGAAACAAATGGCCGCAGCAAAGATTCGCGCAGCAAAAATGCCAGTGAGCGCAAAGAGCGTAATCCCCAAAATAGCGGAAGAAATAACGAAAGAAATAGCGAACGAAGCAGTGACCGCGACAACGCTCAAGCGGATCGCAAAGGCAAAAGAGAACCTAAAGCTGAAAATCGCAACAAACGCGATACATCAGACAGTGATCAAGACAGCGAAGACTTGCAGCCAAAGCCTGATACTAGCAACTTGCCTACGGAAAACGGCACAGTGAAGTGGTTCAACAGAACCAAAGGCTATGGCTTTATCGTCAGAGAATCCGGTGAAGAAATTTTTGTCCACCAGCGATGTATTGTTACAACAGAAGAGGGCCAACGGCCTAATCTGCGTGACGGACAGGAAGTCACTTTTGTTGTGGTAAATCACGACAAAGGTGTTCAGGCCGATCGGGTTACGCCCATCAACTAATTGATTTGGCTGCTAAAAGATGAAAATTAAGGCGCTACTGTCTCAGCGAATTGAGAGTGCCTTCGAGGCACTAGGCCTGCAAGGCCAGGCCATGTTGCAAGCCGCTAGCCGACCAGAGTTTGGTGACTACCAAGCAAATGGCGTAATGGCTGCGGCTAAGCGAAGCGGACAAAACCCAAAAGAAGTGGCCGCCAAGGTCATCGCTCAACTAGACTTAAAAGGCATCGCTAAAGATGTCAGTATTGCTGGCCCCGGCTTTATTAACATAACGCTAGCTGAAGAATTTTTAGCCACAATCTGTACTACCCAGCCTTCTCAAACAGATCACCCACAGACTGCGGTCGTAGACTACTCAGGGCCAAACCTTGCCAAAGAAATGCACATTGGGCATATCCGCAGCACCATTATCGGTGACTGCATTGCCAGAGTATTAGAGGCACAGGGACATAAAGTCGTTAGACAAAATCATGTCGGCGATTGGGGCACCCAGTTTGGCATGCTGTTAACTTATCTAAATGAAACCGGCGAAAACTCTGACGCCTTATCAGATATCGAAGATTTTTATCGGGCGGCAAAACAGCGCTTCGATGAAGATGAGGACTTCAAGAGCCGCAGCAGGCAGACGGTGGTAGCACTACAGGCCGGCGATGCTGACGTAATTTCTCACTGGCACCGCTTCATAGACATGTCCATAACTCATTGCCAACAGTTGTATCAGCGCATGGGCGTTGAACTAACAAGAGACGATATTAGGGGCGAAAGTTCTTACAACGATGAACTTGCGCCCATGATTGAGTTGCTGTCAAAAGCCAATTTACTGACTGAATCAGATGGCGCCCAATGTATTTTCTTGGACGAATTTAAGAATAAGGATGGCGACATTCTGCCATTGATCGTGCGCAAGTCCGACGGCGGTTACCTCTACGCAACCACTGATATGGTCGCTCTGCAACATCGCACGCAAACCTTAGCCGCAGATCGTGTATTGTACTTTGTTGACGCACGTCAATCTTTGCACTTCAAGCAGATATTCGCTGCAGGTCGCGCGGCTGGGCTAGCCTCAGAGCACGTTGAGCTGTCGCACATGCAGTTTGGTACCATGCTAGGTAAAGACAACAAGCCATTTAAGACACGCCAAGGTGCTTTGATCAAATTAGCCGATTTGCTAGATGAGGCCATTGAGCGGTCACAAAAAGTACTTACCGAGAAGCGTGGTGGCGCACCCGAAGATGTGGCGCACCTTGCACAAGTCATCGGCATAGGCGCGGTAAAGTATGCTGATCTGTCGAAAAACCGCACCAGCGACTACGTTTTCGACTGGGATCAAATGCTGAGTTTTGAGGGCAACACCTCTCCTTATCTGCAATACGCCTATAGCCGTATCCAAAGTATTTTCAGCAAAAGTGACATTGCACGAGAATCATTACCCGAGCAAATAACCACTGTAGATGAAGCCGAACGCCGCTTAGCCGTTGCCATTGCCGGCTTCGACGACGTGCTAGATCTCGTCGCAAAAGAAGGTTACCCACACTATCTGTGCGGCTATCTATATGACCTTGCGGGTAGATTCACTCAGTTCTATGAGCAATGCCCAATACTCACCAGCGCGGACCAAGACAAAATTCGTCGTCTACGTTTGGCCGAGCAAAGCGGGCAAATTTTGGCTAAGGGTTTAGAGTTACTTGGCATTGGTGTTGTAGAACGAATGTAGCCTGCGGCCTAACAGTCGATCAAATTAGAGGTACTCGCCAATGAGCTTTACTACGCTTATCACAGCTACAGAACTTGCCAATCACACGTCTCAAGGTTTGCGCATTTTGGATTGCCGAGGCCGCCTTGGAGACCCCACTTGGGGTCAGATAGCCTTTGCTCAGAGCCATATTGCCGGCGCAGTCCATGCCGATATGGACCGCCATCTGGCCACTCAACCCAACCAACATGGCAGACATCCACTGCCCACACCTCAAGCATGGCTTGCACAGGTACAGGCCTGGGGTGTTGAAAATCAAGATCAGGTTGTTATCTATGACGACGCTGGCGGCAGTTTCGCTGGCCGAGCTTGGTGGATGATGCGCTGGCTGGGACACGCAAACGTTGCGGTGCTGGACGGCGGTTTAAACCATTGGTCAGGGCCGTTAACCGAGCCGGGAGACAGCGTTGAGGCTTATTCACCGAGTCAATTCCAAGCCACTACTCCGCTGACAAAATTGTCCTCAGCTAAAGATGTGCTGAGACTAAGCACAACGCTCATGAACGCCACCAACACAGCAAATGAATATCTTATAGACGCACGCGCACTGGCGCGTTTTGCCGGCGATGAGGAACCCATCGACCCAATCGCCGGACACATTCCCGGCGCCGTCTGCTTGCCGTTCAGCGAAAACCTAGACGCTCAGGGCTTTTTCAAAGAGCCGAAAGACCTCGCTCAGCGCTTTATCGACCTGGGCTTGAACCTCGGCCAAAAGGATTTGGCTGTAACCATTTATTGCGGCTCTGGTGTCACCGCCATTCACAACATCTTGGCCATGCGCATTGCAGGATTTGGCGAAGCAGCACTGTATGCTGATTCTTGGAGCGGCTGGATCGCACACGCCAGCCGACCAGTGGCTACTGGGTTAGGCAACTAACTTTTTATGTCGCAAAAGCCGACCTACCACCAAGAGTATATTGCGCCGGCAGCGCTTGAATGGATTAACGACCAACCGTTCTCTAAGCAATATGAAGACATTTACTATACCGCAGACGGTACAGATGAAGTGCATCGAATCTATCTTAAACCCAGCGCCATGCTTGAGCGCAAAGATCTAAACGCCTGCATTAATGTCGGTGAGTTGGGCTTTGGCAGCGGTTTGAATTTTGCCATAACCGCCACCGAGCTTTTACAACAAACTGACAAACACCTGCATTTCATCAGCTTTGAAGCACATCCATTAGACTACGATGCTTGGCAAAAAATAGCCCTAACTCGCTCAAACTTGCCAATATATAGAACCCTTGCCGACAACCCGCCGCCGCTGCTCACGGGCTGGCACCGTCGCAGCTTTGCCAATGGGCGCGTACAACTCAGTGTCTATCATGGCAACGCCTTAGAGGGCCTGCAGGATTTGGCCCAGCGACAGCAACAGCCAGTAGATGCCTGGTTCTTAGATGGCTTTTCACCGCCAAAGAACCCCAATATGTGGGACTTAAACGTATTGTCGGCTATTGCAGACAACTCCACCGATGGCACCACCGTATGCTCTTTCACCTCTGCCGGTGCGGTAAGGAGAGGTCTAGAAGCGCTGGGGTTTGTTATGCGCAAAGTTGATCAACTGCCCATTAAACGCTCTAGTTTAGCCGGCACCTTAGTTGGCAACGGGGCGAAACAAAGACAAAGCACACCACAGCGCGTAAGTGTCTTTGGCGCAGGTATTGCTGGATGTACTGTGGCTCGACACTTGGCTGACCAAGGCGTACAGGTACAAATTTTTGACCCCAATGGCGTGGCCAGCGGCGGCTCAAAAATGGATGTCAGCGCATTGCATTGCAGGTTGTTGGGCGACAGCAGCCCCGGCGCAGAATTTCGCGCTCGAGCCTTCCACTATGCCCGCAGCTACCACCCAAACTTTCCCGGTTTCTCTGCCACGGGTGCAATACAACTGGCAATGAACGACAGCGAGTTGAGCAAGATTCGCAGAATAGCCAAGGTCTATGCGCCTGACTCAAGCGCGACTCAGAATTGGCTGACCTATCTAGACGAGCAAACCTTAACTGAAGATTTTCAGTTGGCAGGCCTTGGCGCATTGGTTTTCCCCAGCGCCGCAATCATCGATTTACCCCAACTTTGTCACGGCCTTATCGATCATCCAAAGATCGAATTCGTTATGCAGGCGGGCATTGAGACTGAACTGCATCCCTTTATTGTAGCCTGCGCTGGCGCCAGCAAAAATTTCACCAATACCCAAAACTTAGAGATTGGCGAGATGTACGGCCAATTAGATTGGATAAAGCCGGTCACTCAAGCACAAATACCTATGCCAATAGTGGGCAACGGCTATGTTATCCCCGGCGACAAAGAATGGACTGTGGGCAGCAGCTACGAATACGAACCTTGGGCACCTGCACAAGCGAGTACTAGCAACATTAACAAAAACCGACGCTTTATCGGCGACGGCAAGATGTCATCACTGCGCCATAAGCGCGCACCACGCTGTGTCTCCAGCGACCGCGAGCCTGTGGTTGGCAAACTCAGTGATATGGGATGGATTTCTACCGCACATGGATCTATGGGCACTAGCTCCGCACCCATGGCGGCAGCCATGATTAGCAGCAAGTTATTAGGTTGGATAGCGCCGATATCCGAGCGGGTAGAAACAAATCTCAGTCCACAACGCTTTATCGCCCGCCAAGCTCGGCGCGGGGTAAAACATGTAGGGCCCAAACCGGACTAGTTGAGTCTGCGTTGATGCACACAATCAGCACTTACCTAAACAGCGGGCAAAAAAAAGCGCATCTATAAATAGATACGCTTTCAATCGTCTGATCCTGAACAAGATCTAGAGTCAGAGCAACATTAGCGCTCTTGAATCACACGAACATTAATCACACTTTCGATTGCCCGAATAGCTTCTAATAGACCTTCATCTGGCGCTTCAGACAGATCAATTAGGTTATAAGCGAGCTCATCACGACTCTTATTGATCAAATCAATAACATTGATGTTGCGCTCTGCCAATACAGCAGTCATTTGACCGAGCATACCCGGTACGTTGTGATTGCTTACCGCCAAGCGATAGCCAGAAACAGCATCTGCACTCACCGCTGGGAAATTCACAGAATTAACGATACTGCCGGTTTCTAAAAACCGTACCAACTGGTCCGCAGCCATTACTGCACAGTTCTCTTCCGCTTCGTCAGTACTCGCACCTAAGTGAGGCGTAAGCATTACACGATCGTGGTCCAGCAAACCGGGGACCGGGAAATCGGCTACGTAACGACCTAAGTGACCGCTGGCTAGGGCTGCTTTTAGCGCAGCTGAATCAACAATAGGCTGGCGCGCAAAGTTCAACAACACGCTGCCCGGCTTAAATGCTTTCAATGCTTCTTCATTAATCATGCCTTCCGTAGCAGGCAGTAATGGCACGTGAATACTCACGTAATCTGCTTTAGCAAAAAGACTTGGCAGATTTTGCATGCGCTCTACCTGAGAAGGTATGCGCCATGCGGCATCCACTGACAACGCGGGATCGTAACCCAACACGTTCATACCTAAGTCCATGCCTGCCCGAGCAACCATAGAACCAATAGCGCCTAAACCCACAACGCCCAAAGTTTTGCCAACTAATTCGCGGCCCTTAAATTTCTTCTTCTCGGCTTCTACCAGCTTATTTAACTCAGCTTCGTCGGTGACGTTAGCCAATGAACGAACGTACGCAATGCCACCAAAGACGTCTCGTGATGCCAGCAATAATGCGGTAATGACTAACTCTTTAACTGAATTAGCGTTAGCCCCTGGCGTATTAAAAACAACAATGCCTTTCTCGCTGCAAGCCTGAACCGGCACATTATTAGTCCCCGCACCAGCGCGAGCCACAGCTCTAAGGTCTGGATTTAAGTCTTCGGCTGCGAGTTTGTGGCTGCGTATGAGCAATGCTTCAGGAGCCTCGTGCTCCGCATTAACTGCATAGCCATCAATTGGGAATCGCTCTAGGCCGATTGGCGCAATAGCGTTATAAGTTCGAATTTTGTACATAGAATTTACGCCAGAAATGAAGCGAGCACGGTAGGCAACCCATGAGTTCAAGTCAAGGAGAACGCTTCATGATGGGATGAATTTGCGTAGTTTTACACAATTGACGGCTTTATTAGCTAAAACTCGCATGAATCACGCCGAACTATTTAGCCACCGCCTCTAGTTCAGCCACCAACAACTGGCCGGCTTGCACCGCTGTAACACCCTCCAGTGCTTGATAATATTGGCGCTCATTATTGCGCAAAGCTTTTAGCGCATTGAGCAAGGACACTGTCGCAAGATCTTCTTCTGCCACGACTTCACTCAAACCTTGGGCCTTGGCGTACGCGGCATTAGCTAATTGATCGCCCCGAGATGCAGCCCCAGACAAAGGTACCAATAACGTAAGTTTTTTCAGCGCCCATAATTCAAACAGTGCGTTTGCCCCAGCTCGGGACACGACAATGTCCGCTGCGGCCAAAATATCGCCCCAACCAGCGTCCACGTACTCCAATTCCAGATATCCGGATTGCATCAAGTTTTGCGCTTTTCCTGGGCCACAAACATGCACCACAAAGTAAGTAGCGCAGAGCTCAGGCAAAGATTCTCTAACAATAATATTAAGCGCATCAGCCCCCAAACTACCGCCAGTAACCAACAAAATTGGACAATTATCCGGCACACCCAAAAACCGCCGGCCTGCTTCTGCGTCACCGTTGAGTAAATCCTCACGCACCGGAGTGCCAGTGTTTACAACCCGGCCCTTAAAACCAGCAAAACGTGTATCCGCAAAACTGGAGCAAAGGGTAGAGACAAAAGGCATCACTAATCTATTAGCCAATCCGGGCGTTAGGTCTGACTCATGAGCAACAATAGGGATTCTTAACAACCAACCTGCAAAAACAACGGGAAATGAAACAAAACCACCTTTAGAGAAAATTACATTAGGGCGAATTTTTCGAAGCAAGAACACGGCTTGAACAATACCCAACAGAATGCGCAGGACATCGGAAAAGTTTTGCCAAGAAAAATAGCGCCGCAGCTTACCGGCGGACACGCTGTGAAAAGTAATCGCCCTGTCGCCCAACAGCTTTTCTTCCAAACCGCTATGAGTACCCACAAAGTGCACTTGCCACTGTTTTTTGATCAACTCATCCGCCACAGGCAACGCTGGCAGCACATGACCTGCGCTACCACCACCTACAATGACAACAGTCTTTTTGGTTATGTTTGTTGTTACATCTTCTGATGCTGTGTCTGTGTTTTGACTCATGAGCCTTCTTTAATGCAGCGCCAATGCAGCGCTGCCGCCGTAGAACTGGAAGTGCAAACCATATCAATACCGAGCCATTGCGCCGAACACTAGTAACCTAGGACTTCTTTGAGTAAAGGAACCGTCAACATACGCTTATGTTGCAGTGTGGCGTAGTCCAGCTTCTCCAGATCTTCCAACAAAATCTGCAACTGCCTTGGGCCACGACGCAGCCAATATTCCAAAACACTTTCTGACAAATGATAACCGCGCTCTTCTGCCCGCAGGCGTAGCACTCGAGCTTTGCCTTTGTCGTCTAACGGCACAATTTGATAATGACTCAGCGAGCGCATGCGTGAGTTAAGATCGGCTAAATTGAAGTTCTCTAACAATGCAGATTGGTTATGGGTGATCACAAGTATGCCTTCAATAGCCTGCACATGATTGTACAACGCCATTAACAATTCCTCCGCCAGAGCATTCGACTTCAGCCCTTGAGCATCATCTACTACAACTAAGACTCCGCGCCCCGGTCCTTGACCCAATGAGGACTCAAGAGCGGGACGAAATGCTTGCTGCAAACTTTGCTCACTTGCATTAACTAGGTCTGCACAACTGATAAAGAAACAGTTTTTACCCTGCTCCAGACCTTCGCTGTAACGACCTTGTAGAAGGTGACTGCGCCCACTGGACTCTTCACCATAAATCCACATGCCGCAAAAACTCTCTGCATCACTGTGCAGGTTTTTCAGCAGTTCGACATTATCACCGACAACAAAGTTGTCCAACCGAGGTTGATGAGGGGTGTCGATAGACAGCACGTCCTGATCTAACAAATCAGTAGCCGCCTTCGTTAGATTTCACTTCACCGTCCACAACACGCTCCTCACGTAACTTTTTTAACTTCAGCGCCTTGGACGATCTATGCGCCCAAACCACAATATAATGAACACCAGAAACTGCACTAAGCACAGCGAGCAAGTAAATACCAAAATCATCAACGGCCACGTGCGCGTAAGTTCCCGCCACACCTAGGGGTAGCTGACTGGCCATAAGCAGCGACAATACAAGCATTTGCATGGCGGTATTAGCTTTGCTGATCAAACTGGGTTGAACCTTAATATACCCAATAATGACTCGATAAAGTGTACCTCCGACCAACAAAATCAAATCTCTCCCCAGAGTCAGCACCACTAACCACAAAGGAATTAGGTTTTGTAGCGTAAACACAATGAAAACCGCAGCGACCAAAAATTTATCTGCCAGGGGATCAAGTAACCGGCCCAAGTCGGTTTTCCAATTATAACGTCGCGCCAGTGCCCCATCTAGCGCATCAGAAAAGCTGGCTATCAGCATCAGCGCGAAAGCCTGGAGGGTATACCCCTGCCACAAGAACCAAGTAGTGGGAAAGACCAATATGATACGAATCACAGTAACGATATTTGGCAAATGCCGCATATCAAATTACCCCTGCCAACCCAATAGCGGCTGAGTATCCACGGTGGTCAAATTAGTCAGCCGGCCTTCCATAGCAAGTAGAGATACTAATCTTTCGAGGGTTGCCGAGGAGAGGATTTGCAGCGAAATGACGTCGTCTTGAAGAGCCAGCACATTTACTCGCTCAACAAACTCGAATTCTTGTAAGTAGGCAACCAGCGCTGAGTAACTTTGCAAATTGTTTAAGCCGCTAACACTAACCAAATGATTTTGCGGATCTCGACCAAAGATGGCGTATTCTTCTGCCAAACTGGTGGCCGCCATATCTACTGCGGCTTGCGCTATCTCAGTAATTTTTTGCGCTTGAAAGCCTCTTACACCAACTGCCAAAAAAGCGCGTGAATTATTTGCTTTGAATATGTCCGAAGGTTTCTCATCGGCTTGTACCTTCATCAACTGCCACTCTCCACTATACAAACGCTCACCTAAAATTTCCTGAACACTAAACCTGCCAATTAAATACTGCGCCGCCCCGTACCTTGCGGATGCAACATTGAGAGCCTCCGTAAACTTGCCCCAAACATCACTTACCGAGATCAAAATACTGTCGTCTAAGTCCATTAAGGGTAATGCAACAGGTAGACCTCTTAGGTCCGCTTGGGCAAGTATGCCTTGCACCAGCGGGCTAGCGTCATCAGCGCCTAGGATACGTCTTTGTCCGGGTTCATCCACTACCACCCACACCACTGTTTGCGGCCGTTTAGTCCACCAAATGGGTAATCCGGCTTGTCGAACCAGTGCCAACACTGATTCCGCCTGAAAGGTAAATCGAATACTTAGCATCTGAGCTGACCGATCACGGTCCTGACCACGCACATAGTCAAACTTGCTGTAATAACGGTCAGGAAATTTTAGCGCGGCATTTACAACGCCTGATCTGGGAATGGACGCCAGACCAGTCAAGCGGGACAGCACCGTTAACAATGCATCTTGGGCGGCTAAACGTCTGTTTTCGCCACTTTGATCCGCGACCTGTTGATCTACCCGGTAAAGTCGATCCTCATAATTTTCTGCTGCGTGTGCCACAGTGCTGATGAAAGTAAGCAACAGGCAAAGAACCGCAAAGGCAACGGTTTTGCGAAGACAAGGCAATTGACGATCTTGGGAAGTTATCGATGTCATGCTGCAATTTGAGCTAGCTATAGAAGGCCACAGTGTAACGAAATTCGGCGGTTGGTAGAATGTTTCTGCGGCTTATCTAGTCTAACATCTGATTGGCGATCTAGCTTTCAATTAAAAGGAATCTAAAAATGGCAGCTATCGACGAGGGCCTTGCCCAGCGAGTACGCGAAAGCCTTTTTAACTTGGCAGATTTCGCAGACATCAGTGAACGCAAAATGTTTGGCAGCCTGGTATTTATGGTCAACGGGCATATGACCTGTGGCGTTGGCGGCGAAGGTTTAATGTTGCGAGTGGGAGTAGATAGATATGAGCACGCGCTATCCCAGCCTCACGCCGAGGAAATGGACTTCACCGGCCGCCCCATGAAGGGCTTCTTATACATCACCTGGGAGGGCATCGAGGCTGATGAAGATTTGTCCTCTTGGGTAGCGCTAAGCTTAAGCTTCATCTTGGCCCAACCTCCAAAATAGCCTTGAAAATAGACCTGAAAAATCACCCCTACAAGCCAACGCAGAATTTATTAAAACAAAGATAATCCTGTACACTGCACGCCTCGCGTCAAGATTAAAGGAACCCAGGTGCCGCAACCCCCGACATCAAACGATTCAACAGATATTCAATCTAACGGCCTCACCTATAAAGAGGCTGGCGTAGACATTGAAGCCGGCGCTGAATTAATACGACGCATTGGTCCTGCGGCTAAAGCAACCAGACGCCCGGAGCTTCTGGGCGGCCTTGGTGGTTTTGCTGCTATGGCGGAAATGCCGGCGGGTTACACGCAACCAGTGATTGTCACCGGCACCGATGGAGTGGGTACTAAGCTCAAATTAGCCATAGATTACGCCCGCCACGATGGCGTTGGGCAAGATCTGGTTGCCATGTGCGTTAACGACGTTCTGGTCACTGGCGCGGAAGCATTCTTATTTCTCGACTACTACGCCACTGGACGTCTCGATGTAGACGTGGCTGAACGCGTTATCAAAGGTATTGCCGCTGGCTGTGAATTAGCCGGTTGCGCGTTAGCTGGCGGTGAAACCGCTGAGATGCCCGGATTCTATAGCGAAGGCGAATACGACCTAGCCGGGTTTTGCGTTGGCGTAGTGGAAAAAGCCAAAATCATCGACGGCAGCAAAATCAGTACCGGCGACCACATTATTGGACTGCCCAGCAGTGGCCCGCATAGCAATGGCTACTCGCTGATTAGAAAAGTCATAGAACGCCAAGGCATGGTGCCCAATGACGATCTCTTAGACGATTTATTGGCGCCCACGAGAATTTACGTTAAGTCAGTAAGGCACTTGTTAGAACATGTAGATGTACACGGCATGGTGCATATCACCGGCGGCGGATTTTTTGAAAACATTCCCAGAGTATTTAGCAACCCAGATCATGGCGCGCTCTTAAATTTAGACAGTTGGCAACAACCTGAGGTTTTTTCGTGGCTGCAACAAGCGGGCAATATCAGTAACGATGAAATGATGAGTACGTTTAACTGCGGCCTAGGCATGCTGTTGCTAGTGGCTGAGGAAGACGTTGCACAAACCTTACAGACGTTGAAAGAACAAGGCGAAGAACCTGTGTTAGTGGGACAAGTGGTTGAAGGCGATGTTGATGTTGCAAAAGGCCAGTTGCTGGTTCGCTAACGTGCCTTCGGTTAGAGCTATCAATTAGAGCTATCAATTAAAACTAAACATTAGCCTCCCCAAATATACCCTCATGGCTGGAGTAAATTACTTGCCCAGCCCGCTTTCTCCTCGTAGAGCATTTGCTTTTTTTACCTTTTTGGGCTTTTTAGGCCTTTTTTTGCGCTCTTCCTTGAAGCCCTAACATTTCGGGACTCAGGCTTTTAGAGTTTCGGCCTTTATGGCTTCGGAAGCGTCACCCCAGTTTGACCCTGATACTTACCACCACGATCTTTGTAAGTGGTTTCACAGCGCTCATCAGACTGAAAGAACAACATTTGCGCCACGCCTTCGTTGGCATAAATCTTTGCCGGCAACGTCGTTGTATTAGAAAATTCCAAAGTCACATGGCCTTCCCACTCTGGCTCCAAAGGCGTGACGTTAACAATAATACCGCACCGCGCATAAGTAGACTTACCCAAACAAATTGTTAGCACGTCTTCTGGAATACGAAAGTATT
>OJIR01000175.1_pt1 | contig 22639 bp, 15 predicted proteins | sample 1595711 | NCBI WGS metagenome assembly OJIR01 (sample SAMN05416846, study PRJEB24817) | seawater metagenome | isolation source: Sea water | place: Canada:Atlantic | collected 2013-07
AAAACGAGCTATTCGGCCATGAACCCGGCGCGTTTACCGGTGCGACAAAAATCCATCAAGGACGCTTTGAACGTGCCCACAACGGCACCCTTTTTCTGGACGAACTCGCCAATACCTCACTGGCAACTCAGGAGAAAATTCTGCGTGTTATTGAGTACGGGGAATTCGAGCGAGTTGGCGGCAATAAAACCATCACCTGCAACGTAAGATTGGTCGCGGCGACCAATGAAGACCTGCCATTGCTTGCTGAACAAGGCAAGTTTCGCGCCGACCTTTTAGACCGCCTAGCCTTTGATGTGGTAACCCTGCCACCATTACGCGAGCGGGCCAGCGACATACTGATACTTGCCGAGTACTTCGGCCTGAATATGGCAAAAGAGTTAGACCGTGACTATTTTCCCGGCTTCAGCGCCAAGGCCGAAGCTGAGTTGCAAGCCTATGCATGGCCGGGCAATGCCAGAGAATTAAAAAACGTTGTAGAGCGCGCCGTCTACAAGTCGGAGCCAGAGTCACTGATAGACGGTATAACCTTAGACCCCTTCGACTCGCCTTTTCGTCCAAACGCTCACGCCAGCGAAAAACCCGCAGGTGCGAGCACTCAACGGCTCGCACAATTTCCATTAGACCTGAAACAACACTTGAGAGAGCAAGAGGTAGAGATTATCACCGCAGCCTTGACCAAGGCCAAACACAATCAGCGACATGCAGCCAAACTTTTGCAGCTGACCTATCACCAATTAAGAGGCTATTTGCGCAAATATGATCTTGTTTCAAGCACTGAATTGGATGAATTTTCAAAAGATTTGGAAGAAGTTTAAGAATAATTGCATCAGTACATCGACAAGTACCCATAGGTTCGAGTTACAATGCGCGCACCGGAGAGGTGGCCGAGCGGCTGAAGGCGCTCCCCTGCTAAGGGAGTATAGGTTAATCCCCTATCGAGGGTTCGAATCCCTCTCTCTCCGCCATATCTCTCTATAAAATCGGGGCCTTCAGGCCCCTTTTTTGTGGGGGGATGAAAAGAATAGGATGCGGGTCTTGTTAGGACCTCAAACATTAAGAGGGTTCGTAAAGAGCAGCGCACCTTGAGGTTTGACTCGAGAAAGCGCCCACGCCCCGCTTCTGGGATTTAGGCCTACTCCGTCTTGTCGTTATAGCGCACGCCGCGGAGCCTCGGGTCCTGGGTATCAGCGTGGAGACTCTTTAGATAGCTTGGGGAGGCCTCGGGATTGGTTAAATGCCTGTAGGTTGCGGCGTCGAAACCCGCCCGCGTTTCGAATAGCTTCCTTCGCTCTGCGAAATTCAAGTCATGCGCATCTTCCCTTTGGGCACCATCTTTAAGCCTCAGACCGCCTCTAATGCCACCTTCTTCTTTCAGTTTATTCGCATGCTGCTTCATTACATCAAAGCGCTGCATCGCGGCGTCTTTTTCTGCTTCAGAAAGATTTTCTACCGATTTAGCAAACGCCTCCGAACCCATGCCAGATATTCGCGCCGCCGTGCTAGCATGCAGCATTGGAGGTAACCCTCGCATCTTGCTATGGTTTTCGGCGTGCTCTACTCGCGTGCCAAACGAGTAATCGTTGTCAATACCCTGAACGCCGCCGGTCTTAGGATCGTAATGGTAATTGCCCTGGTGTCGATCGACGCCAGCGTTAGTGACAAAGTCAACAGCTTGCAAGTCAAGCAGGTCTCGCTGAGTTCGAGCGACAACAGAACGGCCGCTGGGCGATGTCGCTCCTTCGTAGTCATGCGCCCGCACTTTCGGCTTATCTTGGTACCAGCCCCGGGCGTCACGCTTATATCCCATATCCTCTGCCCCTGCCATGTCATCGAGTGCGGCAGCCGTTTCAGAGTTAACGTGTTCTCTTTCGTAGTAGAGAGGTGCCTTTCCCGGAGCCAAACCCATCGCCGAACCGGCAACACCATCATGTATCGCTTTTCGCGTTTCAGGTATCACTGTTGTTCCCATACCCTCTGCCACTTTAGCCACCAATACGTTACGTTCAACCATGCTGGTGTTCTCTAAACGAACTTCGCCCAATTCTGCCAAAGGTGGATGAGCTCCAGGACCTTCCTCGGGTTCACCCTCGGCCTTAAAAACCCAGTTACGGTCGCGCGCCGTATACCCACCCGACTGACTATCTTTTGCATATTCGGAGCCACCCCCGGCAAAAGTAGTCGTGTGAACTGTATTAACGGCGCCACTGCCCAGCTTATTCAGCTGTGACGCGCCAACCATACCGCTGGGATCATGTTTGCGATGTTCCTGTTCGTACCAGTCCAGTGAGGACATTAATGAGCGCGTCGAGTCAGCGCGACGTCCCTCAGCCTCCGCGCCGCCTCCCTTGCGTTTATTCAACCACTCCTCGGCATGAGAATGCGCTACACGCAGCAATCTACGCTGCTCCATTGGGTTTTTGTGCTTCGCCGCTGCCGACATAGCCTCCCGTACTTTTGAGTGCGTGGATGTTCTTCCCATCGCACGTGAAAACGCTGCTCCCACAGTCATAGGCCCAGACGCGGCAGAGAACTCAGCTGCGATCTCACGGGCCGTTCTAGCACTTTCAGTGGGGGGCTTACGCCCATCATAAGGCATGGCTTGCGCAACTTGTTTTAAAGATTTTCAAAAAAATGGAAGCTGCGCGAATTGTCAACTCAAAGCAACAACGGTTTGGGACCAACTTGTTCTTTGACATAGGTGCTAAGTTGGCGAGACTTGATCCATTGATGCGGGGCCTGTCAGTGAAAATCGTGCCTCGTAAATAGTGCCTTGAAAATAGTGCCTTATCAATAAAGCCCCGCAGACCGCATAACGCGCAGGAAATGGTTGGGGCCAACGGGTCACCCACCCGGCTCACTGCGACCATTAATCGCCGGGTATAATCACCCTCTCTCTGAGCCAAAACGCTATTGCGCTAATACCTGGGCCCAACGAATAATGGTTTTTAATTTTCCCTGATGCAGACTAAGCACCCATCCACTTACAACCAATCTCCCCTCGCCGCAGAGATCACTTCAACCGCAGCTGAGGCTGACATTGCGAGCAAAGGTAGAGGCGCCTTGAATTTACTTCAATACGCTCAACCGGCGTTGAGCAGCGATAGCAAGATTCGCCCTGGCGATCAAATATGACAAAGCGATAACGACTCCTTGTAAAGCCGTCTCGTTTCAGCGCGGCGACCCGTGCGGGGCTATTCGTGATTCCGGCAGTGGCCAGCGACTGACGTGTTAGATCCAATGTTGCCCGAGACAACGCGCCAAGTTGAGCGCGAGTAAGATCGCAAGGTCGATCAGATGGGTGTAGTCCTGCCGCGTGAAGGATCTCCGAGCGCAAATAATTGCCTATACCCGCTACAAAGGACTGGTCTAGATAGAGGGCTGCTAGGGACCGTCTACAGAATTGCTTAGACATCAATTGATCTAGCACATCACGCCAAACCACACCCTCATCTAGAGCATCCGGGCCTAACTTCGCGAGGTATTTTTGTAGCGGCAATTGCTCAGGGGTCAGCACTTCTATGTCCGAGGCGCTGTAAAGAAGCGCGCTGTGGGTGTCAGTGTGAATTGCTACGCGCAATGTTCTGCCGGTGGCTGGCTGCTTATCGCGCTTCACCACATACCACCGCCCGTATAACTGGTTATGGCTATAGAGGGTCAACTCATTGCTGAAGTGGGTCAGCATGGCTTTACCGCGACTACTTACGTCCATCACCGTCTCGCCACTAAGCGCGTTGTTAAAACGTTGTAGGTGAGGCTGTGAGAACGTCACGCTGCGGGTCTCTTTACCATTTAGAACTTTGCCAATACGCAGCGCAGCGCGTCTAATCTCTGGCCCTTCCGGCATGCTCTTTCACCCTTTTTTATTGTATTGAGCTTTGCGCGACGACACGCGCAAGACCTAGACTTAGCAGCAATGTCAGAGAAGTTTTTGGGTTGCCACTGACCTACCCTGCTCTCTTTGCTGTTAGGCAAAGCCAAATCGAAAAATCTTATGCCATCGCCCGAACAACCAACCTTGAACGTGCAAACTGGCTACGCTAAAACGCCTATTTGAACACGACTTATGTCTACTCTTTGTGAAGCAGACACTGTGAAGCGCAGACTGTGAAGCGAATAACATAAAGCGGACAACGTGACCCAGATACCGGAAGACATGCAGGCAGAATGGAACAAGTGCGATGAGCGCGAGAAATCTCGCTCCTATTTATTGCACCGGTTTGCAGCGGTGATGCAATTGATAGGGGATTGCGCCATGCTTATAGCTTTGCCGCAAAGGAAACATCAATGAGCTTTAACAAATTAACATGGGGCGTGAAATCTAGCTTTAGGGGTTACGTGGAGGCTGCAGAGGGTTCAATAACCTTAAGTGATGGCGCAACCCGCACCGAAGAGGGCACATTTGTCTTCATGGCTCAGCCTGGCGGCGATCTGACTATAGCAGCGGATGGGAGCGCAACGGGCGCTATGCGTTTTCAAGGCACAGTGGTTTTTGAAGCACACGGAGGTATGCTCAAGTCTACCCTTGCCGAACTGGGTTTGGAGGCAGGAGAAAATGGACTTGTACTTACAGTACTCGACGCGCCAATGAACAAAAGTCGTTGCGCAATTGCAGACTTAGGCCCGATTGAAGTTGGCGCAGAGGGCGTTATGACGATCGTGTCAAAGATCACAGTCGACGGCATGTACCAGATTGCCGACAACTACCCGCCAGGCACAGAGTTGGACCCGATAACACTAGACTAGACGCTTTTCTCATACGGAGCGCGCACGGGTGAATTTTTATCTGGGCGTATCTCTAAAGATACTCCTCGCAGAACGCGAGGAGTATTATAACCGTCAACTAAACACTACATAGAGGCCGATTAAGTAATCGGCCTCTGGCAGTGGTATTAGTTATTCTCAAGGTCAAAGCGATCTAACTGCATGACTTTGGTCCAAGCACTAACAAAGTCTTCAACAAAGCGCGGGCTTGCATCATCGTAGGCATACGCCTCGGCAATGGCCCGCAGTTCGGAATTTGAACCGAAAATGAGGTCTACGGTGGTGGCCGTAAACTGCACATCCTGGCTCACAGGATCAACTCGTTCGTAAACGCCTTCGGTTGCTGCTTTGCGCCAAGGATGAGTACCGTCCAACAAATTCAGAAAGAAATCGTTGCTTAGAGTACCTGGCCGTTGGGTTAAAACGCCGTGGGCTGTTCCATCAGTGTTGGCATTAAGCACTCGCATACCGCCTAGCAACACAGTCATTTCTGGTACGGTTAGCCGCAACTGATCTGCCTTGTCTACCATCATTTCAGCTGGCGAACGATACGCTTGGCTAACATTGAAGTAATTACGAAATGCATCAGCGGCGGGCTCTAATACAGCGAAAGACACAACATCCGTTTGTTCCTGAAGCGCATCTACACGACCCGGCACAAATGGCACCGACACGTCAGTGCCTGCCTCTTTAGCTGCGCGCTCTATGCCCACTGCGCCGCCAAGTACAATAATGTCAGCCAGCGATACTTGACCCCTGCGGTTGTTGTCATTGAATTCGCTCTGTACGCCCTTTAACACATCTAATACGCGAGCCAATTTTTGCGGTTGGTTCACTGCCCAATCTTTCTGTGGCGCTAGGCTCACGCGTGCGCCGTTGGCACCGCCTCGCATGTCGCTGCCACGGAATGACGCAGCAGAAGCCCATGCAGTGCCCACTAAATCTGCAACGCTTAAGTTAGTTGCTGCGATAGATCTCTTCAGTTGCTTAATCTGGCGAGCGTTCACAGGCTTGGTGGTGGCCGCAGGCAACGGATCTTGCCAAATCATCACCTCGCTAGGCACATCATCGCCTAGGTAACGAACCCGTGGTCCCATATCGCGGTGAGTCAATTTGAACCATGCTTTAGCAAAAGCTAATCGGTATTCATTTGGGTCTGCCAAAAATCGCTCTACGATTTTGCGGTACTCAGGATCGTACTTAAGCGCTAAATCCGCAGTCGTCATGACAGGCGGATTAAACTTACCTTTCACGTGGGCATCAGGCACCACACTGTGGAGCGATTCGTCTGTTGGAATCCACTGCAATGCGCCCGCAGGGCTGCGCGTTTGCTGCCACTCGAAGTTAAGCAAATTTTGCAAATACAGTGTGGTCCATTGAGTGGGCGCTTGTGTCCATGCACCCTCTAAACCGCTGGTCACTGTGTCTTCTGAATGGCCCTTGCCACAGCTGTTCTTCCAGCCTAAGCCTTGTTCTTCTATTGACGCTGCACCTGGCTCAGGCCCAACACAAGACTTCTTGCGCGCACCATGCATTTTGCCGAAGGTATGACCGCCCGCGATCAGCGCAACAGTCTCTTCATCGTCCATTGCCATACGCCCAAAGGTCACGCGCACGCTTTTCGCCGAACCCACAGGGTCGGGCTTGCCTTGCGGGCCTTCAGGATTAACGTAGATCAGGCCCATGTGAGCCGCGCCCAAGGGTTTTTCTAGCTTGCCATCTTTGTCGTGACGTTCACTAGCGAGCATGGTGACTTCAGGCCCCCAATAGACCAGATCCGGTTCCCAGTCGTCTGCACGACCGCCAGCAAAACCAAAGGTTTGAAACCCCATGTTCTCCATACCGACTGTACCGGCAAGTACCATTAAGTCTGCCCAAGAAAGGCTTTGACCGTATTTTTGCTTGATGGGCCAAAGTAGTCTGCGCGCTTTGTCCAAATTGCCGTTGTCAGGCCAACTGTTGAGAGGGTCAAACCGCATTTGGCCGCCATCAGCACCGCCGCGTCCGTCTAACGTTCTGTACGTACCCGCGCTGTGCCAGGCCAAACGGATAAAGAATGGGCCGTAGTTACCAAAGTCCGCAGGCCACCAATCTTGTGAAGTGGTCAGCAGCACGTTGATGTCGGCTTTCACCGCCGCTAGGTCTAAAGTATTGAACGCTTGAGCGTAGTCAAAATCCTCACCCAGCGGATTGGCGCTGGCGTCGTGGTCGCGCAGAGTCGATAAATTGAGTTGTTCAGGCCACCAAAATTGATTGGTTTTCGCGTGCTCTACCCTCTTACTCGCCTCGCCTGATGAGCTAGACGCACCATGATGCCCTTCACTGGCATGCAATGGTGAAGCCACCCACATTACTGACATCAGCGCAACGCCCCCTAAAAGCTTGCTTCGCATTTCTTTAACCCTCATGAAATTATAAAAATCTGTCGCTTAACGAAAAGTTGCACCGTGTATTCGCAACTTGAGTCAGAACATAAACCCCGCACACCCATAGATAAAATTGATTCTATATACTCTGATGATAGGCTTGACCTATGGTAAACGGTGTACTCAAAAGAGATTGAATACTTGTCTACTTACCCCGCGGAGACGATTTCTGAGAGAAATAGGACTGCAAATGTTTGTCCTCAAGCCCGGCCGTTCTTGCCGCAAATAGCTATCAACAAAATGTAAAGCCTCAAGTTTCGGTGATGATGACGCCACAAAATTGGGGGCGCTCGCCGGCACCCGCTTTGCATACATGACCAGTAGATGTTTAACTCTTTGCATCTAACCCCACCGAAAAATCAGGAGAGCGCTTCGTGACGCAGTCTAGTGCCGACCCATCAGTTTCTATAAGTACCACCAAAACCGGCTTTTATAAGGGTTTTAACGTATCTGTCGCGGCCATTCCGAAGGTGATCATCTTCGCGTTTATCCTTTGGATAGGCTTATCTCCAGAGCGAGCTGGCGAACAACTTGCAGCGATGCAAACTTGGTCAACCTCCTCTTTCGGTGGCTGGTATGTCTACGTCACAGCATTTTTCACGGTTACCTGTTTAGCCTTGGCCCTGTTGCCACGCACAGGCAGCATCGTTTTAGGTGAAAAGGGCGAAGCGCCGGCATTCTCACTGTTTACGTGGGTGTCTATGATGTTTGGTGCCGGCATTGGCATTGGCATGCTCACCTACTCAACCGCAGAACCCATTTTTCACTTCGCCACGAACCCAGAGACCATCCAAGGGCTGAGTACTCCGCTTGATGAATCCAATGTACGCAACGCCTACAAGTGGGCAATGCTGCACTATGGTGCTACACCCTGGGCTTGCTACGGACTAATTGGTATTTCCTTGAGCTATTTCAGTTACGTGCGAGGCTTACCTTTAACCATTCGTTCGGGACTCCAGCCGTTGTTTGGTGATGCTATGTCTGGCTGGGCCGGTCACCTAGTAGACATCGCGGCTATTCTTGCCACTTTAATCGGCCTTGGCGTGACCATTGGTTACGGCGTATCTCAGTTCGCCTCGGGCATCTTCAATATCAGCGGTATTGAGTCAATTGTCGATGCAGCTGGTAAGCCAACTTTGACTGCGCAAATCACCGGATTGGTTATCATAGTGGGTGCTTCGTGCATATCTGCCCTGTCTGGTATTCAGCGCGGTATTAAGTGGCTATCTAACATCAACATGTTGCTATCAATTATTCTTTTGCTTTGCTTCGTTGCATTAGGATCCACTTACTTCGCAATACAGTCCTTTGGCTACGCCATTTGGGACTACCTAATAGCATTGCCAACTATGTCCACTACCGTTTGGAATGATTCCAGTACAGAGGTGGGCGCTGCCCTACAAAGTTGGCAAGGATCATGGAACATCTTTTACTGGGCTTGGTGGATCGCTTTCGCGCCATTTGTCGGCATGTTTTTGGCAAGGGTATCAAAAGGTCGAACCATCAGAGAATACGTTCTGGGTGCAATAATAGTACCCTCTCTGATTTGTCTCACTTGGCTCACATTCGTTGGCGCAACCGCCATCGATCTAGAGCTCAACGGGATCGCTCAAGGGGCTATTGTTAACTCTGATATATCTGCACAACTTTTTACCACCATTAACCTTCTGTTATCGCCTAATATGGCCATAGCATTATCGGTACTTGTTGTTGTGCTATTGCTGACCTTTTTAATCACATCCGCAGACTCTGGTATTTTGATCATTAACACATTGGCTTCAGGGGGCGATGAAAGCCAAAAGCAAGGAATGCATGTGGTGCTTTGGGGCGTGATATTCGCGCTGCTAGTAAGCGTACTTCTACTCGCTGGAGGCATGGACGCATTGCGCTCCGCCATGATTGTTGGCGCGCTACCTTTCTCGTTGGTTATGGCGTTAATGGCCGTTGCGTTAATCAAGGCGCTGGCCTTTGATAGTAAGGCTGATAAGTAACCGGCACTAGACGCAGATTTAAACAATCTCTCACAATGGCTCTTGGATAGTTTAGGACTTTTCTTTTGGACGATTATTTCAACGCAGAATATTTGATTTTCTGGCAAACCGCCGTTGTCATTCTAGGCCTTATCGTCGGTAGCTTTCTCAATGTAGTGATTTATCGATTACCAAAAATGCTTGAGCTAGCTTGGCAGGCGGAGGCCCGTTTTGCCTTGGAACAAGAGCCACAAGTACCTAGCGAAACCTTCAATTTAGCGGCGCCACGATCAAGTTGCCCCAACTGCAACACGCAAATTAGTGCGCTGCACAATATCCCACTCTTCAGCTACCTGTGGCTGGGTGGAAAATGCGGGCAGTGTCGAACATCTATTTCCTGGCAATACCCAGTAGTTGAGCTTATAACAGCTTTGTTGAGTCTGTTGGTTTTTTTGAAATTTGGGCCAAACTCGGAGCTGGTTTTCGCCCTTATATTCACGTGGTCTTTAATCGCATTATCGGGCATAGATGCAAAACACTACATTTTGCCCGACAACATCGTGTTACCGATTCTGTGGTTGGGTTTGTTTGCCAACCTAAGCGGCCGCTTTGCCAGCCTTCCGGATGCAGTTTTAGGTGCCATATTTGGTTACGGTGTTTTGTGGGTTTGTTTTTGGGGTTTCAAATTAGTCACCGGCAAAGACGGCATGGGCTACGGCGATTTCAAACTAATGGCTGCTATTGGCGCATGGTTTGGCTGGCAGAGTTTACCCGCGACGCTGCTGATTTCATCCTTAACTGGCGCTGTTGTAGGCATCGCACTCATTATTTTCAACAAAAATGACCGAACCACAGCTATTCCGTTTGGACCATATATCGCAGTATCAGGATGGCTAATGATGATGTATGGCCCACAAATAAGGGGTCTTTTAATGCAGTTAATGAACCCAACCTTTTAACTCGCAATGCACAGCCCTTGGCTCAGATTGCCAGCGTAGCCGCGCACTAGGCGGATAGGAGTCCTACCGCACTCGAGCAAAGTGCAGTCACCAGAACTCGTCACAGCTTAAAGCCATCGCCCTCTAAGATACTGCATCGCCCTTCAACAAATACCTTACCGTCAGAACTGTCAGCCCGCTCTGCGTTGTAGGTCAGGCCGTAGTTCAAGCTAGCGCGGTCGATAGACAAATCAAAAGCACTAACGCCTTCCGCCACTGCAAAACTCGCTAACAATTGCCCTGCAGGAAGCTTTATGGTTACCGTCTGAGCGACAAAAACACGCTGACCTAAACCGCCTGTAAACTCAATGACGTCTAAATCGGCTGTGATTCTCAACATATGTGTATAACGCTGACCGTCCGGAAATTCAGCACCGCATACAACATATGAAGCAAATACTGGCGGCGATACCGGCGCAGATTTAATCCCAGAGATGTGCGCAGAGCTGCCCTCAAAATTATCAGAACACCCAAATAAGCTTATGAAAAGCCCGATACTGATTAGGATAGCCTGCGTAAACCTCAGCTGAGCGCCTTGGTTACACCTCTGAGTACAACTTTGCAACTTCACCTCATTGTCCATAAAAGATTCCTCAAAAAAATTCTCTAACACTGCAAATGAACACTGCAAATGAACACTGCAAGTGAATATTGCCCGCACCCCCAACTAACCTGCCGCTTACGTTTGCGTGAGATGCAGTTTTTATTTCGACCTCGCATAGCTACCAAAAGATTACAAAATATACCGTTTATTTCCTTTTTAGTACCGAATAACCGACATATAGATACTTTAAGCAACCATTAGGGCACAAAGACCCGGAGAGTTAATGCGCTTTGATACAAAGTCTAATTAACTCTCTTATTGCCCTGTTTAGTGGGTGCTTGTAAACCATTGGCAATCTGGAGAGTCTCTTGCGCGATCAAAATATAAGAACCAAAGTTGTACTGTTTTTACTCATTGTTTGCTTCAGCATCAGTACGGTTATGGGGTGGGTTGGTTATCACAATGGAAAAACTGCGATTGAAAACCTCACTTTTAATCAACTGACTTCAATACGCGCAACCAAAAGTAGCCAAATGCAGGGCTATTTAGATTTAGTCCAATCACAGATCGTCACTCTTGGAGAAAACCAAATGACGATTAACGCCATGAAAAATCTCTCGATGTCCTTCAGCAAATTGGGCGCAACCCCTGGCCAATCTGAATTAAAGGAATCTCTTATCGCTGCTGATAGCAGCCTTCAGTCGTACTACGCAAACCAATTCATACCCTCTTTAGAAAAAGGCAGTCACAAAACACAAGCGTTGACTCAGTATTTACCAGATAACTACACAACCGCGTTTCTGCAGCACCATTATATCGCAGAAAGCAGCCTCCCTTTAGGCGCGAAGAACGCCATGAATATGGCGCTAGACGGCAGTCAATACAGCGATTTTCACAATCAATATCATGCCACTTTAAACAGTTACCTAGAAAATTTTAATTTCTACGACATATTCTTAATCGACCATCGCACGGGCGACATCGTCTATTCGGTATTCAAAGAAGCTGACTTTGCGACCAACCTAAAAAATGGCCCCTACCGACGATCGAATTTGGCAACGGCATTCGAGGAGGCCAACGTACTGGGGCCTAACGATGACCCTATCTTCGTAGAGTTTGACTATTATGCACCCTCCTATGGTGCGCCGGCAGCGTTCATAGCCAAGCCGATGTTTGACGGCGATGAGCGCATTGGTGTGCTGGTTTTTCAGGTACCCATCACTCGTATAAATCAAATCATGACTGGCAATCAACACTGGGCCAGGGACGGCCTTGGCAGCACAGGCGAGACCTATCTAGTAGGTCCCGACTTTTCAATGCGCAGCGTCTCACGCTTTCTTATTGAAGACAGAGAGGGATATTTTAAAGCTCTGAAGAAGTTGGACTACCCAGCAAAAACAATTAGCCAGCTTGATGAGTTCGACACCTCTATTTTATTGCAGCGCGTTCAAACAAAGGCATCTTTTGGCGCGCTCTCAGGAAAAAGCGCAACTGCAATAATAAAGGACTATCGCGGCGTCAGTGTACTGAGTTCATACGGCCCTATTCGGTTCGGCGATCACCAGTGGGCTCTGATATCAGAAATAGACGAGGCAGAAGCTTTTGCGCCGACAAACACACTTGCAACGATACTAATTATTTCATCGCTGATAATAGCCGCTCTAATGTTGGCATTGGCGGCATACTTTTCTGGTCAATTTACAAAACCGATTATCAAACTGGCCATCGCCGCTCGAAAAATAGGCGAAGGCGCATCTAATATTCAACTAGAGGTAACCTCTAAAGATGAAATTGGCAGCCTAACCAATAGTTTCAACGACATGGTTGCAAACCTAGACAGCCAGCGACGCACTATTGAAGTAAAGAATTTAGAAAACACTCGGTTACTACTGAACATTTTGCCAGAGCCAATTGCCGAGCGACTAAAAAGCGGCGAAGCACAAATAGCAGATACCTTCTCAAGCGTCAGCATAATTTTTACCGACCTAGTTGGGTTCACTAAATGGTCTAAAGACAGACCGCCTATGGAGGCATTGTCCATGCTGGACGATTTGTTTGGCGCATTTGACGCAGCAGCAGCCAGACTGGGCGTTGAAAAAATTAAAACAATCGGTGACGCGTATATGGCGGTTTGTGGCCTACCAGTACCGAACGAAAATCACGCCAAAGTAATGGCGGAACTTTCTTTTGCAACACTGCAATGTCTCGAAGATTTCAACCAACGCAACAATACCCAGCTAAGAATGCGTATAGGCATACATTGCGGTGCAGTAGTTGCTGGCGTAATTGGCACCTCAAAATTCACTTACGATTTGTGGGGCGAAACCGTAAACATGGCGAGCCGCATGGAATCCACAGGGGTACCTAACCAAATACAAATCTCCCAAGCATTTCATGGTGCCCTGGAAGGAGAATATGCAACGACCTATCGCGGCGAGATAGAGGTTAAGGGTGCTGGCATGGTAAATACATACCTATTAGATGGCCCGAACAACGCCGATGCTTAACACCAGTGGATTTAATTCGTAGCACAAAAGCAGCAAGTGGACAGCTTGATTTTCGAGAAAGATAGATTTTGGCTTAAGCTAAACATCACAGCTGCAATTTGTCGCCATTGTAGTTTATGAATTGCCCGCTTTGTTGCATAGACAGTTCATCAAACCTATCGAGTAATCCTGCTGCGCTCTCGTCTGGTGAAATATCCCCATTGGGACCGCCCATGTCGGTTCTAACCCAACCTGGGTGATAAGTGGCAACGGCTATACTTTCGCTCGCTAGTTCATGACTGAGTGTCACAACGATGTTATTTGCGCCCGCTTTGGAAGCTCTATACGCGTAGGCGTTGGCGGCAGTGTGGGCTTGGCTGCCCATTAGTGAGGAGATTACTGCGACCTTGGCTTCTCCATCGCTGTTTCTTAAATGGGGTAAAAACGCGCGGGTGGTAAAGAACGGACTGGCGATATTAGTGACCAGGACTCTCTCAAACGCAGCCAAGGTGTTTTCTGTGCCGTGCATACCGCTGTAACCATTCTGTACGCCAGCATTACATACCAGTAGGTCCAACGGCTCGCTTAAACTGTTTGCAGCTTTTTCTAGCGATTGCTCATCCACCACATCGAGCTCAATAACTGAACAATGCTCAGAATAGTTTTTTTGTAGCGCCAATAACTCCACCGCTGACGCTGGGTTTCTACACCCGGCTATTACTTTATCGCCGCGCTTTAAAGCCAGTGTTGCTAATGCTAAACCTATACCTCGGTTTGCACCTGTAATAAGTATTGTCGCCATGGTGTATTGCCTATTTATTCTTGTGAAACAGTAGGACTAAGCGGACTTAATCATAGCTGCCATTTTTTCAGCGACCATTATGGTGGGCGCGTTTAGATTACCGTTGGTGATGTGCGGAAATATGGATGAATCTATGACTCGCAGGTTATCCACTTGGTGCACCCTACCCGCCGGATCTACTACTGACATATCGTCCACACCCATCTTACACGTACCACATGGGTGGTATGCACTCTCAGCATGAGCGCGTACGAAAGCATCTAACTCTTTGTCGGTTTGCGCCTGAGCACCTGGATTGAACTCTGGCCCGCGAATTGGGTCAAAAGCAGGCTGGGCAAAAATCTCCCGTGCGCCGCGAATGGCGGCACGAAAAACTTCCCAATCTGATCGGTGACTCATGTAGTTAAACTTAATCGCTGGGTAGTCCAGCGGGTTCTTGCTCTTCAACCTGACACTGCCGCGACTGGGCGACAGCATTGGTCCAACGTGGGCCTGACAACCATGGCCTGAAGCCTGCGAGCTGCCGTCATAGGACATTGCGGCAGGTAAGAAGTGAAACTGTATGTCGGGCTGCTCAGCATCTGGATGACTGCGCATATAACCACCCACTTCAAAGTGATTGGTGGCTCCTAAACCGCGTTGTGTCAGGAGCCATTCCAAACCGATCTTGGCTCGGCCAAAAAGGCTGAGATCTTTGTATAGCGATAAGGGTTTCGTAATGGATTGTTGAACATATACTTCTAGGTGATCCATCAAATTCTGACCCACCCCAGGCACATCGGCCTTTAGCTTTATGTCCATTTCACGCAAGTGATCTTTGGGGCCGATACCAGAAAGCATGAGCAGTTGCGGGGAGTTGATGGCACCCGCGCACACCAACACTTCTTTATTAGCAAACGCCTGCTTGGCTTTCGACCCAGCTGAAAAACTCACGCCTTCAGCTTTGCCTTCGTTGATGAGAATTTTCCGCACCATGGCTTTCTTAATTATCTTAAGATTACTGCGGTCTTTAGGTAAATAGGATCGCGCGGTCGAAGATCGAATACCGTCTGCAACAGTCATTGGCATGATGCCAAAGCCCTCTTGATGCCGCCCATTGAAATCATCATTGAGTGGGTGTCCGGCTTCTTTAGCTGCGGCCAAAAAATAGTTATAGAGCGGATTTTTAAGCCCTCCAGAAGTTGTACCCACGGGCCCATCATGGCCTTTGAATTCATGCTCTGAAGTTCGTTTGTCTGCCCGCTGGGCTTTCTTGAAGTAAGGTAGCACCTCAGAATAACCCCACCCTTGGGCGCCCATCTTTTCCCAACGATCATAATCATTGGCATTGCCACGGACATAAACCATGCCGTTGATAGACGAGGACCCGCCCATCACCCGCCCTCTTGGGCAATCTAACCTTCGCCGGTCCATATTAGGTTCTGGCTCAGCGACATAGCCCCAATTGAGTGTTTTGCTTTGCATGGGCAGATAAAATGCGGAAGGCATTTGTACGATCAAATTTTTATCTGAGCCACCAGCTTCTATCAGTATCACCGAGCAATTCGGATCTTCGCTTAGTCTGCCTGCTAAAACACACCCCGCCGAACCTGCACCTACAATTACATAATCTGCTATCAATTCGTTTTTGCTATTTTTCATTGAGATTCTTTGTCGTTAACTATCGGACCCAGCCGGACAGGCACTCCTAAATATTGGCGAATGCGCTTTATGCGTCTAATGCGCTTCGATATGGACTCATATCAATGCCAAATGCTGCGTAACGACTTTCTACAGCCGAAACAGTTTCGGCTGACCAATATTTATGTCCTGGCATGGGAAAACCCAACAAAGCTCGCTGCTCTGTGGTCGCCTCTGCTATCCATCGCTCCAGCAACTGGTGCTTATCGTACATTGACCAGCACCAACCAGGGTGCAGAACGTTTAGCCACTCGCTGTCGGCTTTTTTGAACGTCAAATTTTGTACGATACGACATGTACCGTCGTTCACCGGACGCCCTCTGTGCCAAGTATCATGGCGATAAAACAGTACCGAGCCACGGCGATAGCGCGCAACCCGCTCCCGTGGATACAGGTTTGCCGCGCGAAACGCAGCAATATCTGGATGTTTTTTTTCAAGGTAACTTTCGGCTTGCACACGACTGTTAATATACAGGCGATCTTGCACGCCGGGCATGTTGAAGATTGGCCAAATATAGGCAGGATCGTCAGCTCCCTCTCGCGGCACCAGCGCAGTAGCGCCGCCACATTCATCACTGTCGCTGAGATAAATTATGATTTCTACGGCTTCTGGGCTGTCCCACTTTGGTGGGTGCAGCAAACTATGGTTGGGATAGTCGCAATGCATACGTTGCTCGCTCCAATCTTCACGATCAGTTATCGAGCCATCACCATATTTTGGCCACACATCCGACTGGGAAAGGCGCAGCTCGGATACTGGTTCGCCCAACAAGGCGCTGACTGCCTCTAATAATTCAGCAGACATAGTTAGTTCATTGACGGCAGCAGAGCGAGAGGGGAAAACAAAATTTTGTCCGCTCCCAAAGGTATTGAAATGTTTAGCTTCAGGCGTCTGAGGTTTGGGAAAAAACGCCAGTGCGTCGGCTTCTACTCGTTCAATAAGAGCGGCTGGAATAAGCCCATCTACAAATGCGTAGCCCTGTTTCCGCCAGCTTATTATTTGACCTGGGCCTATACGACTGTTGGTTAACTGAGCAGGCTCGAGCCGCTGTTCATCGGTGTCTTGCATATTTTTCTCCCGCTGTATTCTCAACCCTAATTCTTGCTACATGCAAAATAACGATCAAACCTTGTCCACACCGCCGCGAGTGCGGGCTACTAGGTTAGTCTTTGTACGTCATGGTGTATTTGATTTAGGCTTGTGACTTCGTAATCGATAAAGGACTGGACGTACTCTTTGCCTTTATGGGTGTTCAAGCTGACTAGCGCCGTTGAAATTAACGCCTCCAACATACCAGCTTCATCAGCAGCATTTTCTGCCGCCAGTTGACTTACGGCCTCTACAGTTTCTTTAGCAACACTCCACTTAGACATATGTCCTCCAATAACAATCCTTTACGAGCCGCATTTTCACCAACGGTATTTACCCAGCAATTCTGCGGCACTCTATTCTGGAAGTTTTTGCAGCTCGAATACATTGTGCAATGCACGAACGGCGAGTTCTACGTAACGTTCGGCTATGACCACAGAGATTTTGATCTCCGACGTTGAGATCATCTGAATATTAATATTTTCCGAGGCTAGGCAGTCAAACATTTTGGTTGCGACGCCTGCGTGCGAACGCATACCTACGCCGACAATAGAAACTTTAGCAATTGCATTGTCGCCGCTTATCTCCCGGGCATTGATATCTTTAGATATCCCTTGGAGAATTTTTTGCGCAGCATCGTAATCCTGTCGTTTTACAGTAAAGGTGAAATCTGTAAGACCATCTGCGCCGGTATTTTGCAAAATCATATCTACTTCGATATTTGCTGCGCCTACTGGACCCAAAATTTTGGAAGCAATGCCTGGCAAGTCTGGCACGCCCGCAACGGTAATTTTTGCTTCGTCTATAGCGTGAGCAATACCCGATACAAGGGGCTGTTCCATATCATCTTTCTCCGTTGTTATTAATGTGCCGGGACCGTCTTGGAACGTGGACATAACACGTAATGGCACACGGTAGCGCCCGGCAAATTCTACAGATCTTGGGTGCAAGACCTTTGACCCCAAACTCGCTAACTCAAGCATTTCTTCAAAGGTAATGTGCGTTAGTCGTCTTGCCGACTCTACAATTCTGGGGTCTGTAGTATAGACACCGTCTACGTCCGTGCAGATCTCGCATTCGTCTGCTTTGAGCGCAGCAGCCAATGCCACCGCTGACGTATCTGAGCCACCGCGCCCTAATGTTGTTATCTCACCGAGGTCATTGACGCCCTGAAAGCCAGCGACAACTGGTACGCAACCAGCATCTAACTCAGCACGCAATGCATGCGTATCAATCTCTTGAATTCTTGCTTTGCCATGCACTGCGTCGGTTTTTATTAAAATTTGATCTGCCAGGAATGATTTGGCTTGAACCCCAATGGCCAAAAGCCCAAGACTCAGTAAGGAAATAGTCACTTGCTCACCAGAGGCAGTAAGTACATCCATTTCACGCGCGCTACCCTGATCGCCACCAATGTCGCGCCCCATAGTAACTAAACGGTTAGTTTCACCCGACATAGCTGATACAACCACTACAACCTGGTGCCCTTGATCGATGTAACTCTTTACGCGCAGAGCGACGCCGCGGATGCGATCTACATCGCCAACACTGGTGCCGCCATATTTTTGAACTATTAAAGCCATTAGTTGGCCAGCCTTTCGCGCACCCAAGCCTGAGCATCAGCTAGGGCTTGTGTCACGCCATCTGGATTTGTACCACCGCCTGCGCGCGCAAGGTCTGGTCGCCCGCCGCCTTTAGCGCCCACTTGTTCTGCTACAGCCGAGAGCAATTCAGGGGCCTTAATTTTTCCGGTTATTGATTTACTAACAGATACAACCATGCCCACTTTGCCGTCTGCGACCTGAGCCAACACGATGACGCTGTCTACTGACAGCTGAGAACGCAAAGTATCCAGCGTCTGCATCATGGCTTTATTATCGCCCTCAACATGAGCTGCAATAAAGTCGACATCATTAATTTTTTCTACTTCACTGCCTAAGTCCGAGCTTTTACTAGCAGCAATTTGCTGCCCCAACTGCTCTACTTCACGGCTAAGCGCCTTGTTTTCTAAAAGGAGTTGAGCAATTCGACTGTTAATCTCAGACGCAGCAACCTTCAACGTATTGCCTATAGACGCTATCAAATTATCGCTTTCAGTAACCGCGTTGAGAGCACCCTGAGCGCTAACAGCTTCAATACGCCGAACGCCCGAAGCGATACCACTTTCTAACTGGATCTTAAACAGCCCAATATCACCGGTTCGGTTAACGTGGGTGCCACCACAAAGTTCCACTGAATAGCTGCCGCCCATTGAGAGCACTCTTACTTCGTCACCGTACTTTTCTCCGAATAAAGCCATTGCTCCACGTTCAACTGCATCGTCAAAAGACAGCAACTCCGTTGTAACAAGACTGTTCAATAAAATTTGTTCGTTAACTAAACTTTCTATCTCATGCAACTGCTCAGCCGTTACTGGTCCTGAATGGGAAAAGTCAAAACGCAGCTTCTCATCATTCACCAGCGAACCTTTCTGCTGCACGTGATCGCCTAAAACCCTGCGAAGCGCCGCGTGCATTAGGTGGGTAGCCGAGTGATTAGCCTGGGTTTTTCTGCGAATATCAGCGTCTACAGAAGCAGATATAGCACTGCCCGCACTGATACTCGATGAACTACCTGAACTCATGCTGCCGATATGTAAGCGTTGATTGCCGCTTATCTGAGTATCTTTAACAACAAACAAACTGTTATCAATAACCAACTGTCCATAGTCGCCTACTTGACCGCCTGACTCGGCGTAAAAGGGTGTTCTATCGAGGACAATAACGCCCTCCTCACCCGGTGCCAAAGCTTTCTTCGCATCGCCATTGATATCAAATACTGCAAGTACACTGGCGCTACTGTTTAGCTCTTCATAACCGAGAAACTCTACACTCTGCTTAACGCTGATTTTTTGCCCTAAGCTGGTAGAGAAACTAGTAGATGCTCGCCCGCGCGCACGCTGTGCTTCCATGGCATCGTCGAAGCCTTTTTGATCAACCTGCAGGCCAAGCTCTCGCGCCACATCCGCAGTAAGGTCAACTGGAAAGCCATATGTATCATAAAGTTTAAACGCCACATTACCGGGTAGCGTGTCACCACTGACTTGGCCTAACTCGCCCTTCAGGAGTTCCATACCTTGATTAAGAGTTTCGCTAAAACGTGCCTCTTCTTCAGCAAGAGCGGTGGTCACCGCTTGCTCATGTTGCACTAGCAGCGGATAAGCCTCTCCCATCTCATCAACTAATACTTTAACCAATTTATGAAAGAAAGGTTCCCGAATATTAAGTTTGTAACCGTGTCTTAATGCTCGGCGAATAATGCGCCTCAACACATAAGCACGATCTTCATTGCCTGGCGTAATGCCATCGGCAATTAGGAACGCGCTGCTGCGAATGTGATCTGCGATCACTCTTAAAGACGCAGTGCCCAATACTTGCTGTTCATTAGTGATGCCCGCAAAGCCGCCAGTTTCAAGCATTACCTTTCGGAAAAGGTCTATTTCGTAGTTGCTGTGCACACCCTGAAGAATGGCCGCCATGCGCTCGAGACCCATTCCGGTGTCCACTCCGGCCTGTGGCAGCGAAGTCATCTCTCCGTCTGCAAGTCGGTCAAACTGAGGAAACACTAAGTTTTGAAATTCTATGAAACGGTCGCCATCCTCATCTGGGGAGCCAGGAGGCCCGCCGGCAATTGACGGGCCGTGGTCATAAAAGAGTTCTGTGCATGGACCGCAAGGCCCGGTATCGCCCATGGTCCAAAAGTTCTCTTCAAGATCAATAATGCGATCCGCTTTGATACCAACTTTGTCGCGCCAAATTTTGCGCGAATCATCATCGGTTGGATGCACTGTGATGAGTATTTTATCCGCAGAAAGCCCCACTACCTCAGTCGCAAACTCCCAAGCCCAGGTAATGGTTTCTTCTTTGAAGTAATCACCAAAGCTGAAGTTACCCATCATTTCAAAAAATGTGTGGTGGCGGGCTGTATAGCCGACGTTTTCTAAATCATTATGCTTGCCGCCGGCTCTTACGCAACGCTGGGCGCTAGTAGCCCTGGAGTAACCAGGGTCAATTTTTCCCAGTAATGGATCCTTAAATTGATTCATCCCAGCGTTAGTGAACAGCAATGTTGGGTCGTTGTGAGGAACCAAGGAGCTAGATGGGACAATTTTGTGCCCTTTCGACTCGTAAAAGGAAAGAAAGGCAGCACGTAAATCAGCAGTATTCATTAGTTTGAAAATCAATCAATTTTTGGAGCAGGAAGTATAAAGGAAGTGCATTGGCTTTGACATTACATACAGTACTCTCGCCACCGCCTATTCTAGCCAAAAACGCTTCGTGTTTGCCCGCCATTCACCCCGCGGCGGCTCAACAACTGGATTCTAGTGGCGCATCGACCAGACTAGTCTGGCGCTATGATATTCATCGCTTTGGAAATGAGATCTCCGGGAAACCCACGACGGGACAAGAAACCTGCTACCTTCATCCAATCCTTTTGTCGCCGCTCTCTGAAGAGCTGTTCTTTAGTTTTTTTATAAACCACCTTTTTGACAGTTTTTTTGGCTATCTTGCCGGGCTTTTGCATAGTTTTTCGCATAGGCTTTTGCATGAGACGGGTCTTTAGTCGATTCTTAGACTTGAGTTTAGACTTAGAGGCAAAGGCAGAATTGAACTTGCGTGATTTTGGGAATCCAACCGTTGACTCAAAACTATCTGAGCCTTCAGCGAGGTCGCTTTCGCTGCTTGCTTCATAACCGTCATATTGCTCCTCTTCCCAAGAAGCCCCATCTTCGTATTCGTCTAAAACGTCATCGCCTAAAACGTCTTCGTCCGCGCTGACATCATGTTCATCGATACCTTTTTGTCGCAAAAATTCCTCTTCAAAGGCCTCCGACTGCATAAAGTCTTTCTCTAGCAACAGCGGGGAAGCTTTTTTACGCCCCACCTTTATTGCTCGCTCTAACCAAGCTGGGTCGTTTTTATCAATGATCTCTTCAATAATGTCTTTAGCGATACCCTTCATTGAAAGCTCTTGAGAGATATAGATAGGGCCATAGCCACGCCCGGTACGGCTATTAAAGAGAGATTCTGCGAACCGGCTATCGCTGAGGAGGTTTTGCTCTAGGAGTTGGGAAATAACCTGTTCGACTAATTGCTGGGGGTGTTTTTGACTGAGTTTTTTGCTGATCTCAATAACACCGTATTCTCTGCGGGCCAGCAGCCGAATACCTGCGTTATAAACCCGCCCTTTATCTTGCTCAGTTAACATTTAGCGGTTGCCTTAGTCGAAGGAAGGCACGTAACTGTATCCGGAAGCCGCACAGGGGTAAGTTTTACTTTAGGCTTTAAGTTGAGGGGCTGGTATGGGTTTAACATTGAAAAAGTTCCAAGCACACTCGCGCGGTGGCTAACGTGGAAGGCAGAATTACATTTCCAAACTAGCATCTGTCTTCTTTTCTTAACGGCCTGTCTTGTATGACTGTCTTGTTCAATTGTCTTGTTAAGCTAATATTTGCCTAAATTATTTTTTAACTATTAATCTCAACTAATTGATTTAAAATGGTTTTATATCTAAATAATTTTTCGCAACACCCTTTCGCAACACTTTTCCAGGACACCTTTCCAGAGCGTTTTTCCAGAGCAACTTTCCAGACCACTTTTCCAAAGCAACTATGCAAGCCCGCTAGTCCATTTGATTGTCTAGCGTATCTGTCTAATTTATCTGTCTAGTTTATCTGACGGCCTTAGAACGAACGTACTCGCGCACTCTAGGAGTCAACGAGCAATTGACGCAAGCGCACGCTTACGTCACCACTCTTGCTCTAATTACTCTTGAGTCAGGCTCTCTTGGTTCTGTCTCTTATACACATCTCCGAGCCCACGAGACGGACTCCTATCTCG
>OJIR01000184.1_pt1 | contig 21843 bp, 16 predicted proteins | sample 1595711 | NCBI WGS metagenome assembly OJIR01 (sample SAMN05416846, study PRJEB24817) | seawater metagenome | isolation source: Sea water | place: Canada:Atlantic | collected 2013-07
CATTCAGTACGGCCAGGTTCATTAATATGAACATGAGAATCGACCAATCCAGGCATAATCACTTGTTCACCAAAGTCTTTAATTTCGCAACTTAATTCTTGGCCATAAGCATGAATAGCATGAATCAGCTGGTCTTTAATTTCGACGCAGGCTGCGATCATTTTTCCTGCAACGACTACTTGTGTACTTTGTAGAGCAAAATGGGACACCTTGCTTCTCCTCTAAATTTGATAAACGTGAACGTGTAGACTACTTATTTTTATGAATGCACGAATTGGCTAACTGACTTCTTCAGTAATTAAGCTCTTTAATTCGTGCCAAGCGATACCTTGTTTGCTGCTTTGTGGTTTAGCATCTTTTTGTTTATTGGCACCGGGATTAGCTAATGCTTGTGATGCAAGCTCAGCTTGATAAAGTTGAATAATTTCACCTGCGACTGATACCGCCACTTCCATTGGCAACTTACCTTGTACTTGTGGTAAACCAATTGGGCAGTTCATCTTATCTACTAAGTCTTTAGCAATATCACGGTGCTGGAATCGTTGCTGAAAACGACGCCATTTGGTATCAGAGGCAATCAATCCTAAATATGCAAAATCAGCCCGTTTCAAAATATTGTGACTAATTTCAAAGTCGAGTTGATGGTTATGCGTCATCACAATGTAATAACTATTGGCTGGCATAACAGCAACTTCTTCAGCCGGATTTTCACTGATGAGTGTGCTGACATTATGATAATTACCTGCGTCTTCTGGCAATTGCTCGGCGCGACTATCAACCCAGGTAATGCTGCATGGTAACCCAGCAAGAATAGGCATTAGTGCTTTACCGACATGCCCTGCGCCAAATAACATGATATTGACACCACTGGCGCTAAAACTTTCAAATAAGACGCTAGCATTACCACCACAACATTGACCAAGTTGTGCACCTAACTGAAAGTGTTCTAGCTGCTGACATTCATCACCAGCCATGAGCAGTTGGTGTGCATGTTTAATTACTTTATGTTCAAGGTGTCCGCCACCTATGGTGTCAAAAATATCATCATGAGTGATCACCATTTTGGTGCCGCTATTCCGCGGTGTTGAACCGGTTACCCCAACAATTGTCGCGATAACATAGGCTTTACCTTGTTTGTTCAATTGGTGTGCTGCACCAGTCCAATTAATTTTCATGATGATATTCCTATTTATTCCGACTTAATTAAGCTGAAAGGGCGAATTACTTCGCCGCAGCCTTAACCGCTTCAACAGCAAACAATACTCGCTCTGGTGTTGCTGGCGTATCGAGTTTCGGACTCGTTTTGTAATCATTAACACTTGCAATAGCATCTTTCAGTGCTGACCAAACGGAAATACCTAACATAAACGGTGGTTCACCAACGGCTTTAGAGTTGTAAATGGTGTGCTCACGGTTTGGTGCATCAGGCACTAAGGCAACACGGAAATCTTCAGGTGCATCGTTAATTGCTGGAATTTTGTAGGTTGCTGGATTGTTTGAAAGTAAACGACCTTGTTCATTCCATACTAATTCTTCAGTGGTTAACCAGCCCATACCTTGAACAAATGCGCCTTCAATTTGCCCAATATCAATTGCTGGGTTAATTGAGTGACCAACATCTTGTAAAATATCAGTTCTTAAGGTTTTGTATTCACCCGTTAAGGTGTCAATGACAACCTCTGATACCGCAGCACCCGTTGCATAGTAGAAGAACGGACGACCTTTACCTGTAGCACGGTCAAAATGAATTTTTGGGGTCTTATAGAAGCCTGTAGAAGATAAAGATACTCGACCCATATACGCTATTTGTGAGAACTCAGCGAAAGAGAACGTTTGCTCGCCGACAATAATATTGTTATTTTCAAATTGAACTTTCTGTGCTTCAACCTGATATTTCTCACAAGCAAAATCAATAAGACGTTGTTTAATGGTTTTAGCCGCCGCTTCAGCTGCTTTACCATTTAAATCCGTACCTGATGAAGCTGCTGTTGGTGATGAGTTAGGTACTTTATCGGTACGTGCTGAAGAACAGGCAACCGTATCGACATCTACTTGGAATTCTTCAGCAACAATTTGCGCGACTTTAGTATTCAAACCTTGTCCCATTTCACTGCCGCCATGGCTTAAGTGAATGGTACCGTCAGTATAAATATGAACAAGTGCGCCAGCTTGGTTCAAATGCTGTACCGTGAATGAAATACCAAATTTAACTGGTGTTAAGGCAATGCCTTTTTTCAAAATAGGGCTAGTAGCGTTAAATTCAGTAATGGCTGTACGACGCGCTTGGTAATCAGAGCTTTCTTCTAATGACTCAATAACTTCGCTTAAATTGTTATGCTCAACTGTTTGATGGTAGTGGGTTTCGTTACGGTCATCAGTGCCATATAAGTTGATCTTACGAATTTCTAATGGGTCTTTACCTAAATGACGTGCAATATCATCCATCACCATTTCGATAGTCATCATACCTTGAGGACCACCAAAACCACGGTAAGCGGTATGAGATACGGTGTTTAGTTTACAACGATTACCTGTAACGGTGGCTTGATCTAAGTAATAAGCGTTGTCTGAGTGGAACATCGCTCTATCAACAATGGCATCAGATAAGTCTGGTGAGTAACCACAGTTACCATTGACTTCAATGTTAATACCTTTGATTTGACCATCTTGGTCAAAGCCTACATTATAGCTATTTTCAAAGGGGTGACGCTTACCAGTCATCACCATATCGTCCATACGTGCTAACTTAAACTTAACAGGGCGTTTAGTCACATTTGCCAATAAGGCTGCGATACATGCCCAAGGTGCTGCTTGTGTTTCTTTACCACCAAAACCACCACCCATACGGCGCATATCAACCAATACTTTGTTTAGTGGTATATCTAATACTTCAGCCACTAACTTTTGTACTTCACTTGGATGCTGGGAAGAAGTGAAAATATTCATGCCGCCATCTTCGGTCGGTTCAGCCGTTGAGACTTGCCCTTCAAGGTACATATGCTCTTGGCCACCAACTAGGATCTCGCCCAATAATTGATGCTCTGCTGCTGCAATAGCCGATGCAGAGTCACCACGTTTCATGGTAAACGGTGGACGAACAAAGTTTTGCTTCGCTAAGGCGTCTTTTACCGTAAGCACGGCCTCTAGCTCTTGATATTCAACTTTTGCTAATTTAACGGCTTTACGAGCAAGATCGAAACTGGTTGCCGCTACAGCAAAAAGCGGTTGACCAATAAATTCAACTTTACCAATGGCGAGTACCGGGTCACCAGGGAATACTGGGCCGATATCGGTATGTCCTGGCACATCTTCAACCGTAATGACTGAGATAACACCTTCGGCTGCTTTAACGGCTGATAAGTCCATTGAAATGATATTGGCATGTGCCATGGTCGATTGACCTACTGCAGCATGTAACTCACCGCGCAGTGATGGGCGATCATCAACATAAATGGCTTCACCAGCAACTTGCTTGTCAGCACTTTCATGTTTTTTAGAACGACCTACGCCACCTAAACCAACATTTTTTTGTCCGTTAACAACACTCTTATCTGTGTTAGAGCTCGCTTTTTTTACATCAATTAGACTACGCATAATTTACCACTCGTGTTTCAATAACTTCTCTTGCATTCGCGCTCTGCAGCTCTAAATAACATTTTTCAATCAAATTTTGAGCTACTGTCATACGGTACTTATCTGAAGCACGCACATCAGTCATAGGTTGGAAGTCGCTCGTTAACGCTTCTTTAGCTTGCGCGATAGACTCATTCGTTAAGTCTTGATTTAATAATGCCGCTTCTGCTGCTGGACCACGTTTAGGAATAGCGGCCATACCACCAAATGCTAAACGGACATTGGTAACTTTTTGGCCATGCTGTTCAATGAAAAATGCCGCTAATACCGCTGAGATATCGTCGTCTATTCGCTTAGAAATTTTGTAAAGCTTTAATGTTTGACCTTGAGTAGGCTTAGGAATTTGAATCGATTTGATAAATTCGGATGGCTTGAGTACTGTTTTCTTGTAGTCGACAAAATAATCTTCAACTAAGATGGTACGTTCTTGGCCTTGGACATGCAGAGTCATGGTTGCACCTAAAGCGATTAATGCTGGCGGCATATCACCAATAGGTGATGCGTTACCAACGTTACCACCTAAAGTACCCGTATTACGTACTTGCTTAGAACCGATACGTTCAATCATTTCGCCTAGGTCAGGGTAGTAATGATGCAAGGTATCGATAAATTCACTGTAAGGTAGTGCAGAGCCAATAATAACCTCAGTCTCTGTTTCTTCGATAGTCGTTAATTCTGCAACGTTACCGACATAAACAAGCTTATCAATAGTTGCTAAATTTTGAGTAACAGAAAGCGCTAAATCTGTCCCACCAGCCACTAAGGTTGATCTAGGCTCATTGGTTAACTCAGTCGCTAACTCATCGATATTTTGGGGCGCAATATAGTGATGACCATTACCTGTTAACGCAGGTGTAGGTGATTGTTGTAATTCTGTTAGCGCGGTAATTGTTTGTTGGTAGTGCTTAGCAAATGAATCTTCTGCAGCGCCCTCGCTAGAGGTGATGGCTGCTTCGATAATTGAACGGTAACCGGTACAGCGACATAAATTACCGGCTAATGCTTCTAATACCTCAGCGCGATTTGGTTTGTTATTTTGCTTATGCAAAGCAAAAGAAGACATCACAAATCCAGGGGTACAGAATCCACATTGTGAACCATGGTTATCAACAATGGTTTGCTGAGCGTGATGTAATTGAGCACCTTCTTTCAAGTCTTCAACCGTAATCAACTGCTTGCCATGCAAATTACCGACAAAAGTAATGCAAGAGTTAATTGATTTATAAGTTAGCTGACCAGAGTTTTCACTATCTAGTTCAGCCAATACCACGGTACACGCACCGCAATCACCTGAAGCACAACCTTCTTTTGTGCCAGATTTAAATTGCTCTTCACGTAAGTATTGTAAAACAGTCTTATTAGGATCTAAGTTTTCAATCTTTACCAGCTCATTGTTTAACAGGAATTTTATTGTATTTGCTACCATTATTCTTTCCGCTTTAATTTTGATTTTATGTGTCGAGTTGAATATTCGTATGGATTTACTATAGCAGAATCATAAGTTGACACAAGTGTCAGCTTTGGTTTTTTTGTTACTTCGTTCACCACAAAAGGGTCATATAGCCTGCTTAATTCTTCTTACATAGCCTTGTAAAATAACGCTTTCATCGTTACTAAGTTGTGTTAAAACAATGTGTTGATTCTGAGTTTGCAGCGGAATACTTTGCTTTTTAAGGTCGCATTTATGATAGCGTTGGCTTGATGAATATTTCACCATGTGAAATATTCATCGATTGCATAGTACGTTGTCTATGGTGAGTTGAATGTTAAAAACTTTATCGACTAGGCTTGTCAGGATCTATTTAACTGGCATTATGTACTCTGTCTTAATGCTATTTGTTTTACTAAGCATTCCATCACTCAAGATAGGCTGAAATCAGCGGAGTAATTAATGTTTCCTCGAAGTAGTCGCCTAGTCTTAATTACCCTAATATTGAGTCTGGTGGGTTTAATCTCTTTCAATGCTATGGCTCATGGCGTTGATGAAAGTACTCGGCTTTTTTTACAAAATAATACCGGCGTGCAATTCTTTCCTTTTATGTACATCGGCGCTAAACATATGGTGACCGGATACGATCATTTACTATTTTTAGCCGGCGTAATCTTCTTTCTATATAAGAGCAAAGACATTTTACTGTATGTCAGTATGTTTACCTTGGGGCATAGCTTAACCTTGCTCTTTGGTGTATTGGGTGATGTGCAAGTGAATGCTTATATCATTGATGCAATTATTGGTTTGTCCGTTGTTTACAAAGGTTTTGATAACTTAGGCGGTTTTCAGCGTACCTTAGGCTTTAGCCCAAATGCCAAAATAGCAGTGCTGATCTTTGGTTTGTTCCATGGCTTTGGTTTAGCGACAAAGTTACAAGAATTTCAACTCCCGCAAGACGGTTTATGGGAGAACTTGATTGCTTTTAATATCGGGGTTGAGTTGGGGCAGTTTGCCGCGCTCACCTTTATATTACTGATCATTAGCTTTTGGCGAAAACATCATTCGTTTACACACTTTTCAACAGCAAGTAATACGGTATTAATGAGTGCTGGTTTTATGCTGATTGGCTTTCAGTTAACCGGTTATTTTACTAGTTAGCGGTTTTTTCTAGCTTATCAAAGTGACTAACACGCATACCCTTCATTTACGCAATTCGATATTTAAGAGACTTATACCCGCTCCACTTGAATATGCTCGTTTCAGGAAGTCTGAGCGATTTATAATTAAGGCACATTTTTTTATTAAGGGTTATTCCCTTAAAAAGAAATGTAACGTAGAGTATGGTTTGCTCAGCCTTCCCTACATCCAGCTGAATCATGCATCTTCAAGTAGAACGGGTATATATGCAACATACGTTATCAAATAAGGCTTTATTCAAATCAACTATTATCGCACTGGTAATTGCAGGCATAGTACTGATCAGTTTTATTTTGCCAGCAGAATACAATATAGACCCAACAGGTATTGGCGCTAAACTTGGTTTAACAGCGTTAGCCAATCCAGCGGGGACTGCGAAAATCAGCACTAAACAGAGTGATGAACTCAACACCGCAAATCAACAAGAGACCGATATTATTGAAGTTATTGTCCCTGCAGGGCGTGGTGTTGAATACAAATTTGCGATGACGCAGTTTAAGAAAATGGAATATCAATGGCAAACTGACGGTACTGAACTTTTCTTTGATTTACACGGTGAGCCTGAAGGCGATACCACAGGGTATTATGAAAGTTATGCTATTGCGACGTTGACTGAAATGAAAGGTAGTTTTACTACACCATTCACCGGTGTTCATGGTTGGTATTGGAAAAACACATCAGATAAACCGGTCGTCGTTAAACTCACTGTCGGTGGCGAATATTCTATTGTTGGATTAAAAAAATAGTCTCGGGGTATTTATTTAAAACATTGATAAATTTAAAGCTTATGAAGAATAGCTGATTTTCAAAAATGGCACTTTAATGTGATTGCCTAAGACTATTCCTTAAAGTCACCACTTAAGGTATTAACTCAATCGCACGTACTTGCAATATAGCTTCTCCGCCAACTTTATCTGTCATGCTAGGTGTTAGATAAATCTCATCAATATGTTTAGGTATTAAACCATGATCTGTTGAGTTAGTTGGTGTCCATGCTGGTCGTGAGAAGTCTTTCAAATCAACTTCCTTAGTTGACCATTGACTTGTTGGCGGTAATTCTATTTGGTAATGGGCATAACTTTGATCACCATTCTTACCATATTCTCGCTGAGATAATTTGATAATAAGGGCAATATCACATTGATAGGTTAACCGTATTTTCTGACTTCCAGCCAAAGACGCGCTAGGTAATAGGTGAATTAATTCAACCCATGAATTACGCTTGGCATCAACGCCTGGCACACGCTTAAATTTAATCCAAATACCGCCATGCCTAATAAGCTTTTCGTTAATAATCGCTTCGCTACCATAAGGGTCGGTATCATAGCTCCATTGATGTTTGTCTAATGGTGCCTGTTTGATCTCTACATTGGCATAGACACTAAATATAGCGATAAAACTCACTAAGGTAACGAGTAATGTTAATTTATAAAAGCGCATTTATAGCCTTCAATGGGATGTTTGGGGTAATAATAAAATAAGGCCGCTCGGTGAGGAGCAGTTTATCCTCCCATCAAGGGTGATGACTCTTTCTCTTGCTTTGTAATAGATTGCTGATGCCAATCTTTTACACCGTATTTTGCTAAAATTTTATTTAACCGTCCATTCTCTCTAAGGTTCATTAAACCATCATCGAAAAGCTTTACTTGCTCTTTACTCAAAAGGGGCGAAAACCCCAAAAATAATGGCGTAAAGTCACCTTCAGTGCCGGCATAAATGATTGCTGAGCTGGGCGTGCTTGATGCTTTAAGCTTCGATGATTTATTTACCAATTTAGATAGCTGATATTGCACAGTAAATCTGGAATCCAATAAAATGTCTAATCGACCCAAGCGCAACATTTTTAGCTGCTTTTGTAATGGAGAATTACCACTCGCTGAAAATATGTGTGCAGCATTATTTTTTAGTAAATTACCGATATTATCGCCATACTCATAGCCGTTGATAGTACCTAAAATAGCATTGTTTCTTAACGTAATCTCTAAATCAACAATGCCATTAAAACGCCATGGATCATTATCACGCACATAAAAGTCATTATATAAGCCACCAAAACTTAAGTGAGTTTTTTGCAGCTGAAAATCACTTATATGCTGTGCCGTTAAACCCAGCAGTATGTCTATTTTTCCCTTTTGGGTGAGGTCTAGCGCTCTTGCTAATGGCATTAAAGCAAACTTTACTTTAACGCCATTACTGGCAGCGATCTCTGTCACTATCTCAACTAAAAACCCCGGAAGATTAGTGTTGTCACAGATATAAGGACACCATTCATCAGAAGCGACTACTAATACTTTTGCCTGGACAGGTTTAGTATAAATGCTTGCGCACATAACCAAGAATGTGAGACTTAGTGATAGGAGGTTTAGAGTGTTTTTTTTCATATTACTTTTCTTGAACTACATCTTCAGTCGTTGGTAAATTGGTCGAGCGCCATAAATAATAGAGCGCAGGTAAAACAAGTAAGGTCAATAACATAGCACTCGCCATACCACCAACCATTGGCGCAGCAATTCGGCTCATCACTTCTGAACCAGTACCCGTGCCATATAATATAGGCAATAAACCAACAATAACCGTTCCTCCGGTCATCATAATAGGTCTTACTCGTAAACCAGCGCCATGAAGCACAGCTTGTAAAATATCAGCCTTAGTTGTTTCTTTGCCTGTTGTGGCATTCTCAGCCATTAAAGCATTATACGCTTGATTCAAGTAAACCAACATAATAACGCCAATTTCTACTGCAACACCCGCAAGCGCAATAAAACCAACACCTACCGCGACTGAGAAGTTGAAACCTTGCAAGTACATTAACCAAATACTTCCCACCATAGCGAGTGGCAGCGTACCTAAAATCATGGCGACTTCGATGACATTTCGAAAGTTTAGATACAGTAATACAATAATAATGGCTAATGTTAACGGCACTACATAGGTCAGTTTGGCTTTAGCTCTTTGCATGTATTCATACTGGCCTGCCCACGTAATAGAATAACCTGTTGGCAGTTTTAATTCCTTATCTAATACAGTTTGTGCATGGGTCACGTAACTGCCCACATCAACGCCTTTTGTATCAGCTAAGTCAATGAACGCCCAACCGGTTAATCGAGCATTCTCTGATTTGATGCCCGGTGGCCCATCTTCAATAAATACATGGGCAACATCACCTAATGAGATTCGCTGACCATTGGGCGTAACTATGGGTAGTTGTGATAGCTGCTCTGGTGAGTCTCGGTAATCTTGGGGATAACGTAAACTAACCGGATAGCGCTCTAAACCTTCTACGGTATTGGTAACATTCATACCACCAATTGCAGTAGCAACTACTTGTTGAATATCACTAATATTTAAACCATAACGAGCCGCTTTGCCACGTTGAATATCAACTTTGATATAGCGACCACCTGCAACACGCTCAGAATATACGGAAGCGGTACCAGGTACTTTGGCCAAAATACTTTCAAGCTGTTGACCAATTTCTTGAATCGTTTCAAGTTTTGGTCCCGATATTTTAATACCAACAGGTGTTTTTATGCCTGTAGCTAACATATCTATACGGGTTTTTATCGGCATAACCCAAGCATTAGTGACACCGGGCAGTTTTACTAATGCATCAAGCTCCTTTTTTAAACTAGCGATATTCATGCCTTCGCGCCATTCACTTTTAGGCTTAAATTGAATAAAGGTTTCTATCATAGTTAATGGTGCGGGATCTGTTGCTGTTTCTGCACGTCCCATTTTACCAAACACGGTTTTTACCTCAGGTACCGTTTTAATCAGCTTGTCGGTTTGTTGCAGTAACTGTCTTGCTTGTCCGATAGATATGCCAGGATAAGTGGTTGGCATATACATCAAGTCACCTTCATCAAGCGGAGGAATGAATTCACTGCCTATTTTATCTAACGGATATAAACCAATGATAAACACAACCACAGCAGCAGATAGAGTGGTTTTTGGAAAACGTAATACCGTTTTTAGTGCAGGCAGATACAATGCTGTTAAGAATTTATTTACTGGGTTTTTATGTTCAGCAAGTACTTTACCGCGAATAAAATAGCCCATTAATACTGGTACTAGGGTAATAGCTAATGCAGCCGCGGCTGCCATTGCATAGGTTTTAGTGTAAGCAAGCGGCGAAAACATTCGACCTTCTTGCGCTTCAAGGGTAAATACTGGCACAAAGCTGACCGTAATAATGAGCAAGCTAAAGAATAATGCTGGACCCACTTCACAGGCAGAATCAATGACAACCTGCCAACGTTTTTCATTCGATAAGGGTTGATCTTGGGGTAAATGCTCCATGTGCTTGTGCATATTTTCAATCATCACAATTGCACCATCAACCATAGCGCCAATGGCAATAGCGATACCGCCAAGAGACATGATGTTGGCATTCAAACCTTGCGCATGCATCACGATAAAAGCCGTTAAAATACCGACAGGAATGCTGATAATTACCACTAAAGAAGAACGCAAATGGAAGAGAAAAATAACGCACACTAAAGCGACAACACCAAATTCTTCTAACAGTTTCATTGCTAAGTTACTTACGGCACGCTCAATTAATGCTGACCTGTCATAAACAGGAACAATTTCTACCCCTTCAGGTAAGCCTTTTTTCAACTGTTCTAATTTAGTCTTTACGCCATTAATGACCTGCTGAGCATTTTCACCAAAGCGCATCACCACAATGCCACCAACGGTTTCACCCTCACCATTCAGTTCGGCAATACCACGACGCATTTGTGGTCCCGTGCCTATTTGAGCAACATCTTTAAGTAATAAGGGTGTGCCGTTTTCATTGACACCTAAGGGAATATTTTCAAGGTCTTCAACGCCTTTCAGATAGCCCGTTGCTCTTACCATGTATTCAGCTTCAGCCATTTCTACTACAGAAGCGCCAATCTCTTGGTTGCCTTGTTTGATGGCCGTTTGAATAAGTGACAGTGGAATACCAAAAGCACGTAGCTTGTCTGGATCAACCTGTACTTGGTATTGTTTTACCATACCGCCAAGTGCGGTTACTTCTGAAACACCTTTTACCGTTTGTAGCTCATATTTTAAAAACCAATCTTGTAAACTACGTAACTGACTTAAATCATGTTGGCCGGTTTTGTCGATCAACGAATAGAGGTATACCCAACCAACGCCTGTCGCATCAGGACCTAACTGCGGTTTTGCATCACTGGGTAAATTAGGAGATACCTGACTTAAATATTCTAATACCCGAGATCGTGCCCAATAAAGGTCGGTATCTTCTTCAAAAATAATATAGACATAAGAATCACCAAAAAAAGAGAAACCACGCACAGTTACCGCGCCAGGTACTGACAACATGGCGGTAGTAAGCGGATAAGTTACCTGATCTTCAACTACTTGCGGTGCTTGTCCGGGATAACTCGTTTTGATAATAACTTGCACATCAGATAAATCAGGCAATGCATCAATAGGTGTATTTTTTACTGAATACAAACCTACGCCCACTAAAATCATAGTGGCCAAAATGACGAAGAAACGATTGCCTACTGACCAACGAATAATGGCAGCAATCATTGTGTATCTCCTTCAGTCATCGTTGCCTTAGACATGTCATGCGACATGCCTTTTTCCATGGTCATAACACTAACAATTATAAATTCGCCTTCTCTGATTTCGAAGGTAAACATTAAATATGCATCAACAGTAAATAGTGTCATATCTACGGATTCATCCACTATGAAATCAACACTAGCGGGCTCTCGGTTCCATTTTTCAATCGCTTCACGATCGATAGTTACCATGCGGTGATCGGTCATCACCGAAGTGACTGTGCCATGTACTGTTGCCGAAGATACTTCATTATTACTGTCTTCAGCGACATCATCAGATTGAAACTCTTCAATAAACATACGTTTAAAGTCGGATGTTTTACTGGACTCTGAGTCGAGTAAAAACTGGGCGGAACTGACGACCTTTTCTCCAACAGCCAGACCAGAAATAATCTCGATATTATCGCGATCAAAACGACCAATTTTCACTGCGACTGACTTAAAATAACCTTCGCCTAATGCTAAAACTACTCTGTCTTGGTTGCCCGTTCGGATAACGGCTTCTTTTGGTACTTGCAAAGCGGGTTCATTGTCATTGATCGCAATTGAGATTTGCGCGAACATATTCGGTCTTAAATCACCGCTCTGGTTATTAAAATGCAGTCTAACAATACCGGTTCTTGTTTTTGGATTTAACATGGGATGTACGTGTTCAACTTTACCGTCCCATTGTTTGGAAGGTAAGTAATCTAAACGCATGCTGGCACTATCGCCCATGACAACTTTAAATACATCGCGCTCAAAAACTTCTGCCTTCACCCATACTTGGGTTAAATCGACTATAGATAACATCATGGTTTCTGGTTTTACATAGAAGCCTTCTCTGATAAATAAACTTTCTACTACACCATTTTGTGGAGCGTAAAAAGTAACGTTTAGTTGGACTTTTTTATCCTTTTTTAATGCGTTAATCGCCTTACGAGGAATTTGTAAGGCGATAAGACGATTTTCAGCGGCGGTAATTAAACGCTTATTTTTTCGATCTAATGCCAGCAGTAATTCTTCTTGAGCATTGACTAATTCAGGTGAATATATGTCATAAAGTGGCTGATCCTTAGTCACAGGATCACCAATAGCATTGATGTAGAGCTTTTCAACCCAACCTGCAATCCGCGGATGAATATGCACCAATTTATCTTCATCATAAGTGACATAACCCACTGTTTCTATTGTGGTCTTGAGTGGACTATAGGTAGCAGTCGTGGTACGTACACCTAAGTTGTTAATAACACTCGGTGATATTTTTATGGTGCCAGCGCCTTCATCAACTGTATTATTTTGACTACCGTAATAAGGGATCAAATCCATACCCATAGGTGATTGACCCGGCTGATCACGTCTAAAGTTTGCATCCATTGGTGCTACCCAATACAAAGGTTTATTTTCTTCGGTTTCGTTATCACTAACACTTGTTGTTGAGGGTAAAAAGCTTGTTAAAGCTAAGGTGATTATTACCCCGAAAGCTAAACCTAAAACTAAGCCTAAAATTATGCCGGTTAAGGTAATGCGTCTGATTTTTACTACCGGTCGTTCTGCTGAGTCGTTGGTATGTTTGGTGATAGTCATTATTTTTCCTCACGCGGTGCAAAAGTTTGCTGCGGGTTGTTCGTAGCCAAAGTACCGACAAAAAGGTAATTCAGTTCTAAAATTATTTTTTGCTGTTCAACAGCAATTTTTAGTTGTTCTATTTCAGCATTAAGTTCGGCGATGCGTGATCGTACGACTTCTGAAAAATCGCCATCATCGTTGGTATATGCTGTTAATGAAGCTTCTGCTTGATCGTGAATTTGTGGCAACAGTCTTGTTTGGTAGAGTATTTTACGGTTGTTTAACCTTGATAAACGCCCTTGTGCACTCGAAAATGCTCCGAGTAACTGACGCAGCAATAATATTTTTTCTGTTTTCACCGCTTCTGTTGCTGATACCGCTGATTTTACTGTCATATCTTGACGATTATCAGTAAACAATGGCAGATCAAAAGTCACGCCAACAGAGAATAAATCTGCTCTATTGTTACCTGAGGGATCATCATCACGATAGCCATAACTTGCGTTGATACCCCACTCAGGCTGGTAGGCTTGTTCTGCTAAATTTATACCTGTTTTTGTCGCGAGTATTTTTTTATCTAATGCCATAACAGCAGGGTGCTTAACGAATTGTTCGGTAAGCTCTTCAACAGATAACCAAGCATTATTATTCATACCAGTATTGCTCAGGCCCTTACTGCTCAGAGCTGTACTGTCTACATTTGAACGGGCAGCACTCGCGTGACTTAAACTCGTATGTAGTAAATCTAACTGGGGTAATTGCTTAGCTAATTTCATATGCTGTAATTGACCGAGTTCAGCAATATTTACTTGCGTAGGATCATTAAGAAATGCCGTTGATAGCCATTGCGACAACATGCCTATGTAAGCATTTTGTTGTTGCGCCAATATGTCGAGTCGATTGTCGAGCTGTGTTAATTCAAGTTGGGCGCGAACAATATCTTGCTGACGTGTTTTACCTAATGTTGAAGAATAGCTGGCTTGAGCGACATCAGCTAATTGCTCGAACAGCGACCGATTTTGTTCAATAAGGATAATGCTTTGCTGAACATAATAGGCATCAAGCCATAAGCTGCCAACGGTAACCGCAACTTTGGCTTCTCTATCGCTACGTTGAAACGGATAGGCTTCACTTTGAATACGCAATTGCTGATTCTTGATTGTTAGACTATCACCTCGAGGAAACATTTGGGTAATACCCACTTTTAACTGTGTCATTCCCTCTTGAGCAAAATCAAAACCATCAGTAGGCAGGTTTGCAAATGCGACTGACATTTTAGGGTCAGGTAAACTTGAAGCTGCATTGCTCAGGGCCTCAACGGCTTGTTGCTGATGTTTATTGCCCGTGAGCCATGGGTCGTTTTTTTGTGCGGTTGTTACAGTGCTATTAAATGACCAAACTTTTTGATTATCAGCAGCCTGAAGAGTAGGGCTAGCAACACATAACAAGCTTAATGTGATGATGCTGGCGACAGTTGCGCGAGCTTGAACGGGAAAAGAAAATAAAAACATGACTCCCTCCTGAGGGAATGCTATACGGTAATGACGAGACGGTTTTTTGCATCAGCGATATTCTGTTAGCTATCAGCTATAAAATTAGAACGGCAAAATGCAGATGCAATGAGAGTGTGATTAGCTCAGAATAGGGGGTCTATAAAGGGAAGTAAGGGTTTGACTTGTGGTAATGGTATTGAGTGACTTTATTTTACTCGGCGTTGCAAATACTGGGGTGTAATCAATAATCATTGAAAATGCTGAAACGGTTGAACATCCGCCGGTTAAACAATCACACTCTTGTTCACAACAATTGTCAGAAGACATAGAAGCACAAGTTTTTTCTGACATCATTTCTTCGTTACAATCAGACATAGCACTCATGTCGTGGGCAGTGTTGTTTCTTTGTGTACTATGATGATTTGAACCTTGCATCGATGACATTTCAGTCATCATTTTCCCACTTTGTTGCATACCAGCCATGCTATAAAACATAGTCACTGATGCCATTGATTGACCGATAAAGATCAAACAAAGCAAAACAACCATTACTGTTTTATTGATGAAAGTAGTCATAAGCAACACTTAGATTATGAGTGAGTTACTATTAACTAGGTATTAACTACTTAATAACTAGATAATAAGATTTCTTTTAATTCTAGCATCAATGAAAAGAAGATATCAATAAAAGACTATTTCTATCAGATGGTGAAGTTGTAAAGCTTAAGTAAGAATGAATATTAACTAATTAATTTTAATCTAGATATTTGAAAGCTGGGAAAGGAAATGAACTGTCTCTAGAGCTTGCTAGGGATGAACACTATAACGTAGTGGATACTGATTTGTATTTATCACTGATACATAAAACTATAATATTTTGACATATTATGTCACAAGGCGTAAATTTAATGTAATAAAAATGTGAACGGCTTGACCTTTCATTACGCTTCTAATAAATTGCTTCCAGATTTAGGTAAAGGATTAACCATATGATTGAATTTATTCTTGCGGATATAAATATAGGTTTCGCTGTAGCATTATGCTCGGTATTAGCCTTGGCAATGCTAGAAGGTATTGGAATGCTTATAGGCCTAAGTATGGTCAATCTACTGGACCATATTTCACCCATTGATCTTGATATAGATGTTGATACGGATTTACCCGTTGGGGGACTAACACCCCTGTTAGGTTGGTTATGCTTAAATCGCTTACCTTTATTAATATGGCTAGTGTTATTTTTAACTAGCTTTGGTATAACCGGTTATACCCTAAATTACATACTATTAAATAATTTTACGATTCATTTATCTGAATTTTTAATCTATGGTTTGTCGTTTATATTGTCGTTATACGCCACACACCATATTGGTGCACCGCTAAGTCGTCTACTTCCTAAAAACGAATCCTCAGCGATTTCAAATAATAGCTTTAACGGTTTAATTGCAACAATAACTATCGGTACAGCTAAACAAGATAGTCCTGCAGAAGCGTCGTTAATAGATAGCTTTAATCAAAAACATTATGTGTTAGTTTCACCAGATAATGACAATGAAGAATTTAATCAAGGTCAACAAGTTGTGTTAGTTGAGAAAAAAGAGTCTTTCTGGCTTGCTATAAAATTCATTCAATAATATTTACCAAAAATTTAAAACATAAAAAAAAGGAAATTTACTATGGAAAATTTGGATGCAAATACCACTTTTATTTTAATGATGGTCGGTGTAGGACTAGTCTCTTTCATTACGATAGGGCTAATTTTTGCTAAGTTATATGTTCGTGCGACTAAAGAAATTGCTTTTGTTCGAACAGGCATGGGTGGAGAAAAAGTTGTAAAAGATGGAGGCGCTATCTGCCTACCTGTTTTACATGAAACCATCCCTGTCAATATGAATACATTACGTATTGAAGTTGAGAAAATAGAAAAAGACTCTCTGATCACCAAAGATAGAATGCGTGTTGATGTAAAAGCCGATTTTTACTTACGTGTGGCACCTCATACTGAAGGTATCTCTATGGCGGCTCAAACGCTTGGTAGTCGTACCATGCGAGTTGAAGAATTGAAAAAATTGATGGAGTCGAAGTTTGTTGATGTACTCCGCACTGTTGCTGCGGAAATGACAATGACTGCAATGCATGAACAAAGAGCTGATTTTGTACAAAAAGTTCAACAAAATGTGGCAAATGATTTGGAGAAAAATGGTCTTGAATTAGAGTCGGTTTCATTAACAGGATTTGATCAGACTGATTTACATTTCTTTAATGAAAATAATGCTTTTGATGCAGAGGGTCGCGCAAGACTAACCAAGATAATTGAAGAAAAACGCAAAGAAACTAATGATATAGAACAAGATAACCGTGTTAAAATTCAACGAAGAAACCTTGATGCAGAACGTGCATCACTAGAAATTCAAAAAGAAGAAGAAGAACTCCGTATCGCCCAAGAACAGGTTCTAGAGTTTAAGCGTGTAGAGCAAAAAGCTGAAATCGCGAAAACTCGCGAATACAAAGAACGAGAGGAAAGAGAAGCTCAAATATCTAAAGAACAAGCGATTGAAGTAGCAGAAATATTAAAAAGCAGAGATGTTGAGTCTCGTGAAATTGATAAACGTACTGCACTAGAGCAAGCTCGTATTCAACAGCAACGCGATATTGAAGTAGCTGAGCAAGATAAGCAAATCGCAGTAGCAGAAAAATCAGAGGCGGAATCCGCAGCAAGAGCACAAGCCGCAGGAGCTGAAAAAGACCGTGTAGAAAAAGAAGAAGCCGTAACAACCGCTAGAGAGGTCGCAGAAGCAAATCGTCGTAAAGAAATAGAAGTGATTGATGCTAAGAAAGAAGCAGAACGAGATGCTGTAGGTATCACCGTACAAGCAGATGCTGAAAAACGAGCTGCGGAAGATAAAGCAACCGCAGTACTTACCGAAGCGAAAGCTAGTGCCGATGCTAAAAAATTAAAAGCTGAAGCTGATGAGAAAATATATGCAGTTGAAGCAGCAGGTAAAAAGGCATTATACGAGGCAGAAAACACACTGCGTGATGAGCAAATTGAATTACAAAAATCGTTAGCTATTTTAAAAACATTACCTGAAATGATTGCGAACTCAGTGAAGCCACTAGAAAATATCGATGGTATAAAAATACTTCAAGGTTACGGAAACTCGAATGCTGTAATGGGCACAAATGAAGCCTCTGGAAGTGGTGGAATAGCAGAGCAAATTACTTCAGCGGCATTAAACTACCGGGCTAATGCACCGATGATCGATTCAATGCTTCAAGAGCTTGGATTAGTAAATAAAGAATCCGGTACATTAAATGATTTGATCATGGGTAAACATTCTTTAATTGATGATACTAAAACGGTTGTTCAGCAATCAAATATTGCAAAAGTAAAAACTAAAATGAATGGTCAGCAGACCTCGGCTGAGTAAGAGTATATGAACCTCTATTTTAAATAGATAGAGGTTTGGTCTCTAATTATAAAAAGGATTTTTTAAATGAAATGTACTAGTTGTAAATCGGGCCAATTATCGCCAAGCTTTATTGAGGGTCAGTTTAGATCTCATACTTGTGCTCAATGTGAAGGAAACTGGATTTTAGTAGAAGATTATGTTTCTTGGAAGGAACGAAACCCGCAGTTTTCATTTAAAGCAGAAAGCACATGTGAGGCTGAAGACACAAAGTCAGCTATGCTTTGTCCTGTAACAGGTCTAATCATGAGAAAGTTGCGCTTGAGCAGTACTACTGAACACCGCATAGATTATAGCGCGAGTGTTGGGGGCATTTGGTTAGATAAAGGGGAATGGGAGCTTTTAAAAAATGAAGGGTTAGCAGGATCTTTAAATTCTGTACTCACGGCTCATTGGCAAAAAAATATTCGGATAGACAGTACGAAAGATAACTTCTCTGAAATTTACAAAGATAAATTTGGACAAGTTTCATATGACAAAATAAAAGAGCTTAGAGAATGGTTATCGCAGCAATCTAATAAAGCGGATCTACGCGCATATCTTCTAGCGGCAGACCCTTACTCTGCTGAAAAATAATATAAATTACAAAGGTTGAATTTATGCGTGGAGCAGGTGGAACATCAGGTGGTTTAGGGCAGTTTTTTATTGGATTGATCATGATGTGCGGTGGTTTTTATCTACTACTTAATGCAATTACCGTAAGTTCTAGTTTTGGAATGGGCATGCGTCTTTATGGCTTTTCTGCTATGGGCGGAAGCTACAGCATCACCAGTGGTATGGTTATGATCCCTTTTATGTTCGGCGTTGGGATTATTTTCTATAACAGTAAGAACCCTATTGGTTGGCTGTTAGCACTCGGCTCTATTACAGGCCTTATTTTTGGCGTAATTTCCTCTATCCGCTTTAGCTTTAGAACCATGACTTCTTTTGACTTAATTGTTATTTTGATATTGGCTATGGGCGGATTAGGTTTGTTTTTACGCTCATTAAAGAAAATTGATGCGGCTATTCCAGCTAAGTAATACTTAAAAGAAAAGAGCCAATAAAGTATTAACTTTATAGGCTCTTCTGCATTAATTCAAAAAGGTTTGATAAGCGGGGTTGTCAGTTTCTTCTTGCCACTGATAGCCAAGGTCATCAAGATGTTGGAAGAATTCACTTTGCTGACTTTTATCAAGATCGAAACCAGCAAGTACCTGACCAAATGCTGCGCCATGGTTACGATAATGAAATAGGGTGATATTCCAGTATTCGCCCATTGCGGCTAAGAACTTTTCTAGCGCTCCTGGATGTTCAGGAAACTCAAAACTAAAGAGTCGCTCATCGTTGCCGTTCTTCGCTGAATGAGGCGTTTTTCCACCAATCATGTAGCGAACGTGCAATTTAGCCAGTTCATTATCAGTGAAATCTCTTACTTGATAGTTTGCGTTGACTAGCCCTTGCAGTAGCTCCTGACGTTCTTGCACACTGCCACCAAGGCGAACACCGACAAAAATTTCAGCACACGGTTTACCTGATAAACGATAGTTAAACTCGGTAATGGCGCGATTGCCTATCGATTGACAAAAACGCTTAAAACTTCCTTTTTCTTCTGGAATAGTCACCGCGAGTATTGCTTCTTTCTTTTCACCTAATTCACAACGTTCTGACACGTAACGAAGCGTATGAAAGTTCATGTTTGCGCCAGAAAGTACTGCTGCTAATGATTCATCGCCCTTACTAGTTAAACAATACTTTTGTAAACCAGCTAAAGATAATGCGCCAGCAGGCTCAGCAATAACGCGTGTTTCTTCAAAAATATCTTTAATTGAAGCACAAATCTCATCGGTTGATACTGTGATCACTTCATCACAAAACTCTTGGATCAGATTAAACGTATTTTTACCAATACGTTTAACGGCAACACCATCAGCGAATAATCCCACTTGCGTCAAATCAACAGGCTCTCCGGCGGCAAGCGCGGCTTTTAAACAAGCTGAATCTTCAGCCTCTACACCGATAATTCTAGTGCTTGGGCTCAGCTGTTTCAGATATACCGCCATACCCGCGAGTAGTCCACCACCGCCAACAGGTATAAAAACTACGTCAGCTTGGGGTAATTGTTGTAGCAGCTCTTTCGCAACCGTGCCTTGGCCAACAATCACTTCAACATCGTCAAACGGATGAATTAGGGTTTTCTTTTCCGTTTCGGCGTACTCAATCGACGCAGCTTGTGCTTCATTGAAACTATTACCGACTAAGCGTACTTCACCACCAAAACGTCTGACATTGTCTACTTTAATATCAGGGGTGGTCTTAGGCATGACAATTGTTGCATTGATGCCCAATTTTTTAGCCGCTAGTGCTAACCCTTGTGCATGATTACCAGCGGAAGCGGCAATAACACCATGAATACATTGCTCTTCAGTTAGACTGTTGAGTTTGTTATAAGCGCCACGTAATTTAAATGAATGTACGGGTTGCTGATCTTCACGTTTTAAATAAATTTGGTTATTTAATCGTGCGGATACTTTGTGCAATGTTGTCAATTCAGTTTCAACAGCGAGATCATAAATTGGCGCAAGTAGAATACGACGTAGGTAATCTAATGGTTCTGGAGATGATGCTTGCTTGAGTGTTTCTGTCATTAGATTTACCTAGGAATTATAGTTAACTCTTTGTGGCGCTGTTTTCTTTGCGCTTATTTTCTACAGCGTATTTGGCAGGTTTAGATGAGCGCGACGAAAGCCGCGCTAACATTTTTATTTTTCAACTAAACCATCAAGTAAGGCTCTATTTCGAACTGCGCCTTTATCAGCACTAGTTGCTAACATTGCATAATTTTTCAATGCGTAACTAATTGGACGAACACGATCCGCAGGCTTCCACGCCTCTTGTCCTTTAGCTTCCATTGCCGCACGACGCGTTTCCAATTCGGCTTCAGATACTTGCAATGTGATCTCACGCGTTGGGATATCAATATGAATGATGTCGCCTTGTTCAACTAAGGCAATTGTACCGCCGTCAGCTGCTTCAGGAGAAACATGACCAATAGATAAACCAGAAGTACCACCTGAGAAACGACCATCAGTTAATAAAGCACAGGCTTTACCTAGACCCATAGATTTTAAGTAAGTGGTTGGATATAGCATTTCTTGCATGCCTGGTCCGCCTTTAGGGCCTTCGTAACGAATAACAACCACTTCACCAGCAACCACTTTTCCGTCTAACACGCCAGCTACCGCATCATCTTGGCTTTCAAAAATGTGCGCAGGGCCAGTAAATACTAAGTTGTCGTCACTTACACCGGCGGTTTTAACAACACAACCGTCTACGGCAATGTTACCTGAAAGTACGGCTAAACCACCTTCTGTTGAGAAGGCATTTTCAAGGTTACGAATACAGCCATTAGCTCTGTCATCATCTAAAGTATCCCAACGACAGTCTTGGCTAAATGCTTTAGTGGTACGAATACCTGCAGGTCCAGCACGGTAGAATTTTTTAACGTC
>OJIR01000187.1_pt1 | contig 21691 bp, 17 predicted proteins | sample 1595711 | NCBI WGS metagenome assembly OJIR01 (sample SAMN05416846, study PRJEB24817) | seawater metagenome | isolation source: Sea water | place: Canada:Atlantic | collected 2013-07
ACTCGCTCAGTGAGTGAAGCTGCAGCACAAGGTGATCGCAGTGAAAATGCTGAATTGCAAATATAACCCCTGAAAGAATACTACTTAATGCTTAATTGTTGATATATATATAGATATAAATAGTACGGGTACTAATTATCATACTATTTATATTATAAGGTTTTGATAACACCTTTAGCTAGGTGACAAAATTAACCATGCTATTACATGCATACGTTTACAGGGCTGGGGTTTCAAAATGTTTAAGCTCGCAATTAAACGTTAACCTTTGTTTTAAAGTAATGCCTATAGAATAATAGAACTTATTCCTTGGTGGAGATAATTATTAATATAGACTTGCAAAATGAGCTAATAATGCATATGATCACTTTACTACTTTCCCTTCTTCCACGCTGGCATTACGACCACTGGAGCTGGGCGAATTTGCCGACCTTATGGTCGGTTTTTTCATTTCTAAAGCCAAAAATATTTAATAATAGAAGATAATGTGAAAACTCGAGTATATATCGATGGATATAATTTTTATTATGGGTGCTTAAAAAACACACCATATAAATGGCTCGATTTAGCTGTTTTATTTAAACAAAATATTTTACCTCGATCTGGTATTAGCAATTCTTATCTTCACCCTGATTACGGTGTAAAATTTTATACAGCTGAAATCAGTTCAAGGGCTGCAGAAGACAGTTCATCGGTAAATGATCAACGTAGTTATCATGCCGCATTAGTATCTCATCAACCAAACCTTATTCAAGTAAAAGTTGTTAAAGGTAGTTATGCTATAGATAAAGTCGATAGCAGAGTCGTTGAATTAAATGATGACGGAACAGAAAAAGCCCCTAAAAATTGCTCAAGAATAAAAACTTGGAAACTTGAAGAAAAACAAAGTGATGTAAATGTTGCCATTGAAGCCGTTTATGATGCTTTTAGTGACCCAACTTTAGAGCACATAGTTTTTGTTACCAATGATACAGACATAGTTCCAGCCCTTTCCAAACTAAAAGAATTAAATGCTTTAGGAATAAGAAAACCTATAAAAATAGGACTAGTGGTTCCTAGCAAAGAAAGAACTGGCCCAAGAAAAACGAATAAATCACTTAGTCAATTGGCTGATTGGACAATACATTTCGTTACTGACGATGAGCTAGAAAAATCTCAGCTCCCTTGTAGGGTCGTTGGAGGAAGAAAACCTTCATTCAGACCATTATCATGGTTTAGGTACCCTAAAGAAATCGCTGAAATACTCGAGATATTAAGTGATATAGAAGTTTGTGGTTCTGTACCCAAAGCATGGAGATGGCTCACGGAAACTAAACCACAAGTAAAAGACTTACCTATACTTGCAGATGTCCCATCAGAAATGCTTCATACAATGGAAGGAATTAAAGCAGTTTTACAACATGCTAAAGCTTATTCTATATTTAAAAAAGGCCAGGGTTAACGTCTGGTGGAGAATTCTCTTCTTCGCTGTATGATAGCTCATCAAGATATAGTCGTTTAAAATCTTGTAATACTGCTACAGATACTTTTGTTGAGTGCCTAGCTATTTTCGTAACATCCATCCCTGCATCAGAAAGGATTTTCGAGTAATTATCTAAACATTTTTCCGCAATATCTAAGTCAGATTGTGGCTTGACCAAACCTAGTAATTTGACCTTGTATTTCTCACCATTATTAAGGTCACGATTAGGATAAATATTAACGTATACTCCCAGAAAATCAGTGATTAGAGCCTTCTCTTTTTTGCGAATTTTTTTGCTACTCTTACTTTTAACTGTTGCGATTAAGTCATTGAATTGAGTAGGTAGCGCGGGTTTTGTGTAGTGAGATCCCAGCCAATCAACAAAGCTACTTTTCTCATAATCTTGGAAGATTAAATCTTCGCTGTGCTCAACTTCAAGCAGCAGTGCTTTTGGAATGAATATTTTTTCAAGAATATTAATGCGAATACTATTCTCTAAAACAATAACCTCTTCACTGCCTTTAGAGCGAATAGAGTTATACCAAGTATCTATTTCTCGAGGGTGTTTATTAAATTCTCGACTCTTTTCCCTCGAATCAACATGGTAACCAATAGCTAACTGGACAGTATTCACTGCCGAATTTGCAATATTACAAGATTGTGTCGCTACGATTAAAATGAAATCATGTTCAGCTAGTTCTTCAGCAACGATATCGACTAAAATACCTTGGTAGATAAGTGGAAGTCCACTCACTTTACTTATGATAGAGCCTTGCAGCCAACCTTTGCTCTCTAACTGCTTTCCAATAGACAATGTCATTATGCAAACGGATCCTCTAACTCATCATCATTGATGTCAAAATACATTGATGAACCATGAAACATAACTAAACTTTTATCTAGGTTTGCATCTGTTAAGAGCTCAATTAGAGTTGAGCCACTTTGAGTTTGGAGTAGTAGAGTATCCCTATTTGCAACAAAACCTCTGTTTATCCACATATTTGCAATGTTATCTAGTTCAAGTATTCTCTTAGCTTTAGTTTTATTAGGTCTATTTGCACTACTCATCCAGTTATGAACTGTTTTCCTACCTGAACCCATAACACCTGCAAGTTGCTCATTTGTAAGTTCAAATGTATTCTTGATAAAGTTGAGCTTCGAGCCAAAGTTCACTTCATGACCTAAAGTTTTAGTGTTTTTTTGAACTACAAAATTTTTGATCTTTCTACCTTTAACAAGAATTCCACCGCTAGCATTTGTAGCAATGAAATCCCAAGAGTAAGAAGAATCTCCAGAGAGTGTAGCCGTTTGCACGGCCCTAAAAGTCTCCCTTAGGTTACTTTGTTTAGCAAATTCAGTAGCAAAACCTATAGAATCTATATCATTCTGTATGTTTCTAGTAGTTTCAGCATCCTGTGCTACATACCCGTTATCTACTTGATCTACGACCATACATTTTCCCTAGCATACTCGGATGTGATGTTCCAAAAAGCTTGACGAGAAGTTTCGTGCAGCTTATGTAATGATGACACTATTTCTATGGCATCAAAATCTTTTTGATTTTCTTCATCATGCCAGAAGTGATCAAAATCCAAAATAACTCTGACACTCGGCTCTTCATCTCGTTTTATTTCTACATACGTCTGCTGCATTAGATCTTCAAATGTCACTATGTCTGTCATACCAATTATACTTCGGACTAAAAGAATGGCATCATTAACTTGTAAACTAGTTTCTGTGCGATGAAAACTCTTTAACCCTAAGCTAGACAGTTCTGGTGTGAAGAATACTGATTTTGTATTAAACATTTCTAACAGTTCATCATCGCTACCTGGAGGGACAGACTTTATACAATCAGAAAAGCGTAAACCTAACCTAGAGTATAAGGCTGGGTTGATAGTTTCTGTTATGATAGATAAAAGCTTCTGGCATTGCTCTGCGAATCCATCAAATCTGTCATAACTTTTAGTGATAAAGACCAATCTATCAGGTGAAAGCTGAAAGTTACTCATCTTATCTTTAGTTGTAAAAATAAACTTATCAGTTTTTGCTACGGTGATTCCTGCTGGTGTCACATTTACTGCTTGTTCAGTGTCTCTCTTAAAATGTGGATAATCTTGACGTACTTTGTCCTGAATTTGAGGAATGTAGTGTTCTAAATTTAATACCGATGAAAACCGGACTTCTAATAGCACGCAAACCAAAGGCTGGTTGTTTAATTTACTGAATTCCATAATAAAAGACCTTAGCTATACCAGTATCAGTAAGCTTTTTTATAGTAATAAAATAATTATAGAGCATACTTTACTCTAAATCTCTTTAAATTACATATGTTTTTACACACAGAATTACACATTTGTTAATACATGAACCCTTAGATGTATCTCAACTGAGTAATCTATCATTAATTTCATATAAATCAATTGAATATAATAACGAGGGAGAGAGATATGCAATATTAGAATTTATACTAATAACAATAATCCCGCCGAGAAGACCTTGATAACCAAGCACATCAACTCGAAAAGGTTAAGAGAAATTACACATAATCAATTTTATTGATAAACCGCTCTTTGTTCCCCTAGGAATTTGAATGAAACTCATCGTTTACTGATTTTTATAATAGCTTTAGCCATGGGAGTATCTATAGAAATAACAGTACGCTGATCAGTATATAAATTCTAATTTGATTAACTAAAATGTATTTTTTAGTTAATCAAGATTAATTTTATGCTTTAGTCTTGAAGGCATTATTTCTTCAAACTCACAATTTAGCGCATTCGCTAGTTTGTATAAGGTTTCTAATTTAATATTCACGTTACCTCTTTCCATCTTTCCGTAATTACCTCTTTCAATGCCAACATACGCAGCAAAGCTTTCCTGAGAATAACCTGCAGATTTACGCTTTAAGCGTAACATTTCACCAAACTCTTTAACTAAATCACTCACCAAATTTTCCCTTGAGGCAAAATGATTAGGTTTTCATGTTGAGGGGTTTGGGGCCACGCCCTATAATACCCATTATTATTTATATTTGACTAGGATTTGCTTTGAAAATAGACCCTGTTGTAGCTCAAATTATCGTGGTTAAAAATTTTGACAATTTCACAACGAGTGATGTCCGAGCGGCTTATTTAGCTTTAAAAAATGATACATCTTTAGAGCCAGCAACTATTAGACGAAAGATATACGCTGAACTTTTAAAGTTGGTTAAAAAAGGTTGGCTTAAGAAATTTGTACCAAAAAGAAAGGGGTTTACTCGTTTTAGTAAAACAGTCTTTTTTGAAGTAGAAACATTAAGGTTAAGCATTAAATGTGAACCTACTAATACCATTAAGGACAACGATAAAAAAAGGGAACCATTACTTGGTAAGTTAAATTGCTACAAAGCAGAACTATTATTGAATATTGGAGAGTCTGAAGCTTATAAGGAACTTTATTCTGAGTTCCCAGAACTCGTTGATGAAATACAGCCGAAATACAATAAGGCTAGAGATAATAATACAAGAATATTAGGGAAGATAAGGGCCATTGAAGGCTTAATAAATCAAGGTAGTCTTTAGGTAAAATATGAAATTAAGAAAATGGCAAAGTGACTGTGTAACTTTAGCGTTAAGACAATACCAAAATAACAATAGTCACTTTTTAACCCTAGCGACGCCTGGAGCAGGTAAAACTTTGATGGCCTCTGAATTAGCCGATCAGTTGTTAAAAAATAACATGGTCGATTTAATAATTTGTTTTTCACCTTCTTCAATTGTTTCTCAAGATTTTAGTGAAAGCTTGCAGTTAAAGACTCAAGAGCGGTTTGATGGACTAATAGGCGCTAGAGGTAGATCTTTAACGTATCAAAATTTGCAGTATTTAGATGTTAATTTTTGGCAGTTATTTGAACGGTATCGAGTTTTTGTGATATTTGATGAGGTTCATCATTGTGCGGGGTCTAATATTGATAATGCCAATGCATGGGGTGAACAAATAATACTGAACATTCAAAATAAGGCAAAATTTACCTTAGCGTTAACGGGAACTCCTTGGCGCTCAGATGCGGCTCCTATTGTTCTTTCAAACTATATGCATCCTAGTAACAAAATATCATGTGATTACGTTTATGGGCTTTCTGAGGCCATTACCGAAGATGTTTGTCGTGTGCCGCAGATAATTGCGATTGATAATAATAATATTTCGGTTGTAGATGAAGTTGAGACAAAAACATTTAATAGCTTTAAATCTTTATTAATGGAGTCAGTCGTTCCTTATCAGGAGATTATTGAAAATGAAGCGGTAATTAAATACGTAATTTCTTCTGCACACAAAAAACTAAGTTCAATTCGAGTAAAGAACAAAGACGCGGCAGGGTTAATTGTTGCCTCATCCGTTGAGCATGCACGACAAATATCAACGTTAATGAAAACCTGCTTCAACGAAGATACCGTTGTTGTTACCTACAGGGAAATTGAGCCAACGAGTATTATCCAACAATTCAGGCATGCACAAACTAAATGGATTATTTCAGTGGGGATGATCAGCGAGGGAACTAATATCCCCCGACTTCAGATTTGCTGTCACCTCACCAATATCAAAACAGAAATGCACTTTAGACAGATTTTAGGTCGAATACTGAGAATGACTGATTCAAAAAATCAAGAGGCCATTATGTACATGCCTGCTGAACCTAAGCTTTTAGAGTATGCATACCGCGTTAAACAAGATGTTCCTTTTGAAGCTGATGTAGTTAAGTTTGAAAAGATGAAACCAGTCTTGCAAGACGTTATTGAAGCTAGAGAATTAAGTACCGTTACATTCAACAAACAAAGGAAAGTCACTCCTCAATTAGAGGTTAATTTTGATAGGTTTGATGATGTTATTGAACATCCAGTTTTGGATGGAAGTAATGAAGTGAAGAATAAACACTTTTTGACTAGTGCTTATGAAAGAGTAGTTAATATTTCAGGTCGTTTTCAACAAGAAGCCATAGCTTTAGGACTGAGCGAATTGAGGTGATCATACATATTTTTTAAAAATATTAGACTCGATTAATACGGTTATAGATTAAGGATTTTGGTTAATACGATATACATTTTAGTAACAAATTATAATTGACTTATATAGGAGGTTGAAGGAATATTAAATAAATATAACCATCTGAAATTTAAACCAATATGTCGAATGAATCAGTACTTGAACGTATACGAGAAATCCCTGACTTTCCAACATTGCAAAGGTTTGCTTCTGTATTATGGAAACAAGACAACTCTTATCATGGCGCTTCTGTGATGGTTGGTGCAGGGTTTAGTCGGTGCTCTGCCACAACAGGTGATATAGCAAGAAAGTTACCTTTATGGTTTAATTTTTCAGATATATTATTGAAAGAGCTTGATGCTAAAGGAACAGATCCGCTTCGTATTGCAGAAGAGTATACTGCTTACTTTGGCAGACAAGCATTAAATGACCTAATAAAAAAAGAAATCAATGACTCTGCATGGGAGCCTGGCGAGTTACATAACTCACTGCTAAACCTCCCTTGGACAGAAGTACTCTCAACAAATTGGGATACCTTACTCGAAAGAGCCTCAGGAAATGTTCATGAAACATTTTATAGCGTGGTGCATCGCCAAGAAGATTTGTCGCATGCTCGCTCCCCACGAATAGTGAAATTACATGGTACATTGAACGTCACAAACGACCTAATATTCACACAAGAAGATTACCGTACTTATCCAGAAAAACATGCGGCATTTGTTAACTTTTCTCGTCAAGTGTTTATCGAGAATGAACTCTGCTTGATTGGCTTCTCTGGTGATGATCCTAACTTCCTACAGTGGATAGGCTGGGTAAGAGATCACTTAGCTACGAGTGCGAGACGAATCTATTTAGTCGGTGCATTGGGCCTTAATGCTGCTAAGAGGAAATATCTTGAATCGTTAAACATAGCGCCAATTGATTTAGCAACATTGGTTTCAGAGTATGATGATCAAGATCTAAAACATAAGAATGCTACCAAACTTTTTCTTAATGCACTGCATGAACTAAAACCAAAGCCTAGCTGGGAATGGGAACCTTCATGGCAATTGGGCAATAAGTCTTTCGAAGAGAAGTTGACGATTCTTAAAAAAGACCGTGAAAATTATCCTGGTTGGATTATTTGCCCTAATCACCTAAGATTTCGTATTCATTCGCAAATCAATCATACACTAGAAAATAAAGTTCTTGTTGATGGGCTCTCATTGGGTAAACGCGCAGAACTGCTTTATGAGATATCATGGCGTTATAATATTTCTTTTAAAGTAATTCCTGAGTGGTTGGCTCATGAGATGTTGAAGATCTCAGATCCATCAACGCCAAACTCTTTAACAAAAAAACAACAGTTAGAGATCACTGCTTATATATTGAAAATCAGTCGTTGGTATAACGAAGACGATAGGAAAACTTGCAAGAAGCTAGCTATATCTATCATAGAAAACAACTATAAATACTGGCCAGAATGTCTAAATTTTTTAGTATTTCATGAAGTAAATGAGGCAAGACGTAACCTAAATTATTTAGAGCTTGAGGATTTATTACCAAAAATCAATGCAACTACACCAGAGAGTAAAATAAAAAAAGCTACGTTATGTGGAGAGCTTGGTTTATTTGAAGATGGAATAGAAATATTATCGAATACAAGATCATATCTACTTGATAAATACAGGGAAGACGAGCATTCCGTATATTTATTATCTAGGTTGAGTTTAGTAGATAGCCTATTAACGGATATGGAAAATAAATCATCTGTGAGAGCGTTTCTTAGTGAAACAGCAAGAATTAGAAAGTGCGATTTGTGGCCACATATAGACAACCTGAAACAAAGAGTCCAAAAGACAATTGAGACTCAAGAAAATCAGCAGGGAATAGAAGTACTATTTGAACCAGGAACTTATAAAGACAACACCGCACAACAGAATTTTAGTAACGAAGTGCATCCCTTCATTGTCTTTGAAGAAATTTCGAGTGAAGTTGGCATTCCTGTTCGTTGGGACAATATCAACTATATGATTGATGTGGCGAAGAGCTTAACTCGATTAGACGAGTTAAGTTTTCAAGATCGATTATATCTTGTTGTTCTTACGGTAAATAGTGAATCAGATAGCACCCTTGAAAAAACTCTTTCAAGGATACAGCTGGCTAGGGTACCAGATGAAGAATGTAGTCGACTTATTGAATGTTTTATTCAAGCAATTAAGTTTTGGCTAAGAAAAACTTCAATTAACTCGAATGTTAACTCTACGCAGGCAGTAACAAAAATTAGAGTTTTTGTGGAAATTCTCGCGAGGTTATCGGTTAGAGCAACATCATCTCAGGCAAAAGAGCTCTTTAAGTTATCGATGAAATGGGGCAACGAAAATATTTTCCGTCACCTTTGGTTACGGAAATCACTTGGACATCTAATAGAGTATTCTTTGAAGACTATTCCCGTTACGGAACAAAGTGACCTTCTCCTAGATGCACTAATGTTTCCATTAGCATCAGATATTGGAGGAGCAGATGCTTCATTCCAGTGGCCAAACCCAATTATACAAGGGAGGTTTTTACGTGATGAAAGTACAGAAATCAACCACAGAATTGAGCAGCTCATAAAATCTATATCTCCTGGAGAAGATACATCTAAGTACGCATTAATGAGACTAATTCCATTATTAGATATGGATTTTTTGAAAGAGCACGAAAAAATATTGCTTTGTCATCAACTTTGGAAAGACTCTGGAGATAAGATAAAGGACTTTCCTAAAACAGGCTTATTAAACTGGGTTCTGCTCAAGTTACCGTCTAAAAATCCAAATTCAGTTCAAAATAAGTTTAGAGAATATGTATTTAACGTAGAAAATCCTGACTTCCTAAGTGATGGAAGCTTACTCGACTTAATTAATTCTCCCAACGTTGAAGTATACCCTTCACAAAATGAAGCATTAAATTGTTTTAATAGGCTTACCAGTTGGCGCATTAGTAAAAATAAACATCATATGTTCGATTCGACTAGTCAACAGGAGGCTAGTGTTGGAAAGTATATTTCAGAAGCCTTGGCCCGTTGTATTGTTCCTATTTTATCAAAAGATACACTAAATCAAGAGAACTATTCAAAACTTAGAGAATTCATTGTGGCTAATGAATTAAATCAAGTTTTAGTTGCCTTGCCTTACTTTGCACAAAACAATATCGAGCTTGAGGGAAGTATTGAGAAAATTATTCGGGAGCATATTCATAGTTCAAACAAAAATAATGTCACAAGTGCTGCTTTTGCAATTTTTGAATGGAGAAAACTATATAAGTGCGAATCGACCGATAACCTCATAGCCACATTGATTACGATGATTACATTAAATAGAGAATCTAGCGCAATTAGTGTACTCAATAGCATCAATGACTTGTTATTACTTGAAGATGGGCTGCAAGGTGATCAAGTAATTTTACTTCAAGAAGTTATACCTAGTGTGTTTGACAATAGTAATTATACTGTTGAAAGTCGAACTAAGAATGAATTGGCTAATGTATCCTTACTTAGATCAAAGGTAGTCAAGGTAGCAAAGTCTTTACTGTCTGTTGGTAATATATCGAATAAGAAAGAGCTCAAACGAGTGTTGAGCGAAGCAGAGGTTGATCCATTACCAGAGGTTAGACATGCCGCTACAGCTGATATTCTGTAGAAAATGTAGTAATTCTGGTCTGAACTACAACATATATTCAATCTTATTTATAAACCACTCTTTGTTTCCGGTAGGTGTTTGAACATAAAATTCATCATCTACTTCTTTTTTGATCATAGCTCTGGCCATAGGTGAGTCTATCGAAATAAAATCTTTGGTATTATAAATCTCATCAGGACCAACTATCTTAAAATGAATAACTTCACCTTCTTCATTTTCAATTTCCACCGTTGCACCAAAAAAAACCTTTCCATCTTGCTGAGGTGAATAATCAACAACTTGTAAGTCTTCTAATCGTTTCCTTAAGTACCTTACACGTCGATCAATCTCTCTTAAAACACGCTTATTAAAGGTATAATCACCGTTTTCAGATCTATCTCCTAAGCTAGCAGCCCAACTTACAATAGCAGTGATTTTTGGTCTTTTATCTCGCCATAGGTAATCAAGTTCTTCTTGTAGTTTTTTATATCCGGCACGAGTTATCAGTTTACTTTTCAAGATGCTTCCTAATAGTTATAAGTTCTTTAATGCTTTATCAATAGCATCTAGCGTGGCAATTTTAAAAACCCTTTCTTCTTGCTCATTTAATACGTCACCATGTACGCCTTTTTTAAACTGCCATTTTTCAAAAAAATCATCTGATAATAAGTGCTCTAAAGCTGTTCGTTCAAGATGAGTGAATTGTTCTGTTTGAATCGCTAGGCCATCATTAATGTTAATCACCATATCTGGTGGTGTAAACTCTTTTATTGTTCGTTTAGCTTCAGCTAATTGAGCTGCTTGATGACCAGCTAGTACTTTAAGTCGAACGTCCTCAATTTCATCAATCCAATCTAGTTTCCCTTTATATTTTTTGTTTTTAACATTTTTCTCACCTGCATTATCCTCAAAAGACTTAATTAATGCCCGATACGGCTTACCAGTTCTATTCCGAATACTCTGTGCTTTAGGAACTCCTCTTCCTTCACCTAAACGAGCAATTGTTGAAAATGAAAAATCAGATAAACCACGAGTTTTTTGTTCGGAACATACTTCATAGATGGCTTGAAGCGTTTGCTCAACTTTCAGCTTCGCATCCATTTTTAATTCAGCTAACAGCTCTTCAGGAGTCATTTTATACCTCCTTTATATCTATTCTTTGTTGGTGTAGCACATTAAGTAAATCGACTGGCTCTATGCGTTCATGTTCTTCTAAGTCAGACAAAAGCAATTTACCTTCAATTAAATCATTAACTTTTACATGACTTTTTAAACGTTCTTTGAACAATTTATTTAATTGATTACCAGCTTTTAATTGTTGCTTATTAGTTAGGGTAAATAATAATGGCTTTAGGTTATTTCTAAGCATCATATTATCTATAAGTTGCGTGCGTGGGGTAATAGCAAGTTCAGCACTGGCGGATTGATATATTTCAGCATTTTCACAAACCTCACACAATAATTCATACTGACTGACTTCCTCAGCAATAACTTGAAGTTCGTGTTCAGGTCTAACAATTAGTTGCAAATTGGAACCGTCATTATCAATAGATAAGTTTGATTGATTTAATAAAGCCTGGCATTGGTGAACCAAAGTACTGACCGCACCTAAATCGCAATAAAGCATATCCATTTTTTTAGCTACTACTTCATATTCAGACTTTGTTTTACGAATATTTGCTAAAATATCCCTACGTTTTGTTGAATCAAAATTTTCGCTATTTTTATTACATATATATTCTTTTTCATCTTCTTTTTCTAGATATATTGATAGTTCATTTTCGTCTTCTATTAACTCATCATAATGTAATTGCTTCGCTTCTAAATACAAAATTATCTCTTGAAATATAGCCAATAAGCCACCAATAAATGCAGGGCCTGTTATAAAGTGCCGACATCGAATGCAGTTTTCTCCACCAAGATAACCTGTAGGGACAGGAGATCTAACTTGAGTGTTTCCAATAAATTCTCCTCCATCTCCACACCGTGTCCCAGCATGTGGGCATAACCCCCAATCCCTGAATAAATAATTACCCGCTGGGGTGCTATTATTGAGAGCGTTAAGTGTCTCCTCAGAATTCCCTATTAAATTAGGCTTTATCTCATCAATTCTTAATTGCTCAATCATACTTTGTGTTGTACTAGCTTGAGATTTTAACGCTCTCTTCTCTCCCTCTTCAATTTTCTTACGCAGGGCGGTTCCTGTAGTTTTAACATAATAGGCACTCATAATTATTGATGAATGCCCTGCTATTTTCATAATTATTGATAAGTCGAGGTTATATTCCATAATATAAATAGTAATTAAACTAACTCGCATGCTATGAGGGGTGAACTCTGACTTATATCTAGATATTGACGAAAGACTCCTATTGTTAGTTGCTAATACAACACCTTCAGGTTGGCTATAATATAAGGCCGCAGCTAAACGAAAAGCTAATCTACCACCATAGTTACCGCATTCTTCTTGGCCAAAGTCTCTAAACAGAAAACAGTTTTCGCCTTTTTGCTTACGCTGTACTTCATTAAGGTTAGTTCTTTCACATTCCAACCATGCTTTTGGGGATTCTATAGGGTTATATTTTTCTTGCCATTTCCTTAGTTTTATTAACCAGTAAGCTAAATCTATAGGCATCCAAGGAACGCTCTGACTCCCTGTATTAATGGATGTTTTATTTGATGTAGAAAACATTCCAAACTCATCATTTGGATAGCGTTTTATCATCCCTTGATTTTTAGTTAATCCTGCTAACTTCCCTTGATTCTTTACCCAAACTATCTTGTTATTCATATACTCAGGGATGTATGTATCAGCTTCGCCACTATCATTATATGCAATTTGCACTCCTCTAAGAGGCACGGAAAATAGTGTATATGCATGTAACCAATATATAGGAACCCACAAATTAACATAACTTGAATCAATTATTTTGAAAACACAATCAGGATCATTCTTATCTATTTTATCAATAGGTACTTTTATCCATTCCCCGTCAAATTTTTGGAGGTGGGGTAAATCTGAAAATGTTTTTGCCTCAGGAGGTATCGTCCAACTACGAATGCCTTCAACATATTGATAAGACAAAGCAGGCTTAACTGTTTCACTTGGTTTAGGATTTAAGTTTTCTTCTTGTAAAAAAGTACCTTTAAGGCGGTTTTTAGCACCCTGAATTCGGATGATCTCTCCTGTTTCAGGATCTTCTTCCGCGCAGTTATTTTTAATAATAAAATCAACAAATTCAATAACTGCTTTATAGAAATGGGATGGTGACCTATCTTGAAAGATAATCTCTCTAAACTTAACTAAATTAATCGTTTTATTAAATACAAAATCCACAGGAGTTATACCCAATTGATAATTTTTAACAAATAATCGAACAAATTTACAAAGGTAGTTTTTTTTAGTTCCTGCACCTCTTGCATACCTCATAAATTCATATATCTCATCACGCCATGCAAGGTAAGGTTTATGTATATATTCAGGCTGAAATGGCTGTTCGATTCCAAAGAACATATAGCTGTTAACCCAGTACTTTTTATAAAAAATATTTTGATGAGGACTTGCAGGAATACGCGAATCATTACTAGCCGAACGCCATTTTTTATACATTGCCATAGTAGTAATGTTATTGCTTTTCACTAGTTGTTGTAACTTTGAAAACTTATAAGGCTTAGCAATATTACACAAGTGATACCAATCAACAAACGCATCAGGGAAAGAGCGTTTTGGATTAGATGGTAGTTGATTGTACGACTTTCTTAATTCCCTATAATGTTTTGAGTTTTTGATACCTAAAACTTTTAGGGTATGACGTAACAAGTAAAAAGTATTAATTTTTTCAGGGATAAAAAAGTTTTCAGATGAACTTAATTTTCCCCAATCTGAAAAATAGTACTTTTTGCAGTTAGCCGGTAGTCTTGGATCTTCTTTATAACGAGTATTGTATTCACTAAAAGAGGTAATACCTAAATTTATAACCGCCTCTTTTGCATCGGCTATAGTAGAATATTTATTTTTTATTGCTCTTCCGAAAAAAATATCACCTCCATTTTCAGTTGGCCAATCTTTCGAATAAAAATGATTTGGATTAGATGGTAGCCTAGGATCTTCTTTACGTCGTTTATTATATTCCAACATAGTCATTATACTTAACTGAGCAGTTGCTTGTTGAGCTTCAATAAATGTAGGATAAAACCCTAGGGCAGGCTTTCCAAAAAGCGAACTCCACCCATTGTTAGACGGCCACTCTTTAGAGTACAATTTTTTGGGATTACATGGTAACTTAGGGTCTTCTTTACGTCTTTCATAATACTCTTTATAAGATGTGATTCCTAACGCAATCACGGCTGCTTGAGCTTGTGCCAAATTAGAATACTGCTCTTCCCTTTTCTTCCCTAAAAAGATAGGTCTTGATTCCTTTTGTGGCCACTCATTAGCATAATACTCTCTAGGATTGGCAGGTAATCGAGGGTCTTCTTTATATCGCCGATAATACTCAAGTGATGAAGTAATACCTAAAATTTCAGTCGCATTCTGAGCCTCGACCAATGTTTTGTAAATGTATCTAGGTGGGTTACCAAAGAAATCAAGGTGTTCGCCTCCTCTTGGCCATTCTTTCGAGTAATGTAATCTAGGCGATGAAGGTAATCTAGGATCTTCTTTATAACGCTTTTGATATTCTGTTGCCGAGGTAATACCCAATAACTCTACAGCTCTTTTAGCTTCAAAAAATGTTTGATATTTCTCTCGACGAGAAGTAAGTAAAAAGAATGTTTCTCCTTTTTTACTACTCCATTGATTCAAATAGTACCTGTTTGGCGTACTAGGTAATCTAGGATCTTCCTTGTAACGCTGCCTATATTCCGTAGTGTTAGTTATACCCAAAGACGATACTGCTCGTTGAGCCTCGTAAACTGTTAGATAATAATTTTTTTTGGCTTTTCCTAAAAAGACATGCCACCCTTTTTTACTCGGCCATTCATTAGCATAAGTTCTTTGTGGATTAAATGGTAACTTGGAATCCTCTCTATACCTCGAGTGATACTCCGTGCTTGTTTTAATACCTAAAGCCTTTACTGCTTTTTGAGCTTCAGAAAATGTTTCATAAAATTCATTCGTCTTCATTATCATCAACTCCTTTTCTAATGGAGTCTTCAGTAATACGCATCTTGCTTCTAATATCATCACTGGTAGGTTGAATATATACGAGACAAGAGTTTGGGCTTTTATGATGCATTGCCTTTTGTATTTCTACCTGACTAAATCCTAGTTCTGATAAAGTATATCCATAACTGTGGCGGTGACTATGGCTGCTAGTCCCCTCATCTTTACTTGGGTTTAATCCTATCTTAATGACAGCGTCATCATGCATTCTTCTGAAATTTTTAATTGTTTCAGGCTCCCCTTTACTATTAGTGAAAGCAAAAGGGTGCTGAAAGTTGGAAGGAGGGTTTTTACGCTGGTATGTTAAATATTTCATCCAAATATTCCAAAACGTTTTTGCTATATTAGGATGTGAAAATATGACTTCAAAATATCTTTTATCACTTGTTAGTATAGGTGTCTTCCAACCAGCATGTAATCTTATGCTTTTAGGATATTCATTCCTTGGTTTTAAACCATAGTTATCCTTTAAATATGAACTTCGTGTTTGCCTAGGCTCTATTGGTGATTGACCTCTTGAGGGGTGAAAAACTCTCACAAGTGCTTCTTTATGTTTTTTATCAAATATTATGTCGTTGATATAAACATGAAAAACTTCACTAAGTCTTAAACCTCCGTAATGCATAAGCATTGTTATTAATTGATTTTTATGATCAGGATACTTGCTTCCGCGCTTCACAAAACCATAATTAATCAAAGCGTTTATTTTATTTTTTGGAAACCTCATCGTTTTTTCATTTTCAATTACATCTGGTTGATTTGATTGAACTACTCTCACAAATTGAATTCTTTCAACATTGTTTTTTTTATTCTCTAAATGGTTCAAAAAAACACTTTTTTGGTGATGATAATATGCACACCAGTTCATTTTCTCTTCAATATGGGATGCTTTTCTTAATGGATTTGTTGGAAGCTGATTATCATTTATTTCACTATAAAAATCAGTGTATTGGGTTATATGAGAAAGAGTCACTCTTGCATTTTGAGGGCTCATTGCTCTCCAGAATAGGCCAGATAGGTCTTCTCCCTTTGAATCTATGGTTCCTGTACTCAATGCGAAAGTAAAGCTTCTAAGCAGCTTGGTTCCTTCAATTCGCTGTGTGGTTGGTAAAGAGCGAGTGTTGGCATCTATATAATTCATTAACAATATTATCGAAGCAATGCTCTTTTCGACCCAAGATTGAGACATATTCCTTTTCAAGTATAAATATTCAACGTGACTAGTTAACACCCCTGACTTTGTCAAAATGCAAGGGACTTTCAGTGATGCCCCTGTTTTATCTACTTTAAATTCACACTTAGCTTTTAAGGCATAGGCCATAAGTAGTCCTTATTATCTGATTGTAAAAAACATTTAAAATTATTTTCTGTATTCAAAGGAATAGGGCTGATAGGCCTAATTGGAGTTAATAATATCTAGCCTAAAAATTGAGTTAATAGCTCATTTAGAGGCATGCATTAATAAATTGATTAAATCGAGAGATCGAGTAATAGAACTCGTATTGTGGGGATACCAGTTTTGGAGTCATTTTGGAATAGTGGGTGATAGATCGCAGCCGTTAGCCCATAAACTGCAAAGTAAAAAATTTAAGATTATAAATTTAGTACTTAAAATGAGGGTACAACCAAAATGAATTATCTTCAAGTAGTGAATCTAAGATAAGTGATCGAGGTTAATGTTCCTAATTACACCCCCTGATTTTATGGCATTCAAAAGGGAGCTGTAGTTAAATACATGAACCTATAATCAAAAAAGGAACATAATTTGAAATTATTTCATACATCACCTTCGCAAATTCACTACGAAAATGGAAAATTGATTTTTACACGCCAGTACCCTGCTGAATTTTTAGGGCTTCATGCTTGGCATGATCTAAAAATTGCTAAAGATAGAATTACATACGGGAGCAATAAGCATGTTTACCAATTTGATTACCCGATTGACTCTATAGAAGAGTTAGAAGAAGTTACTCGCATTGCCTTGCCGATTGAATGCAATGCACCCAACTATTTACTCAATACTAAAGCTGTAAAACTAATAGAGGACTCAGGAGCTGGTAAAGGCGCATATCACGCAGTAGTACTTGATTATTCTCTGATTACCAATTTTAGGGAAGTCATTAAAGAAGACTTACTTCAGTCTTTGAAATAAAAAGCATGTTTGATGTGCGGAAAAATCATACATTTCAGGCTGGTTGAATAAGTCACTTTGTCCCATAAATAAAGGTAGTTTTATAATCATATTAGGTATTCAAATCCCTCTTTTCAATACCCATCAATAATGTTTTAGATTTAGAAAGGATTTAATTTTCCTTTTCTTATGTACATTAAAAATAGTATAGATTATGAGGGCATAACATAATTTTGGAGCTATAAATCAAGAGAAAAAACCTAAAAAATTATCAATAAACACAATTATAGTATGCTTAAAGGTGGGGTTATAATATATTTATGGCAAGCGCCGTTTACGTGAAATAGATCGCCGAGTACGTTTTTTAATGAAGCGTACGGAAGATTTAACCATAGTATATCCCGATCCTCAGCAGGAAGGACGAGTCTTTTTTGGTGCTTGGGTCACTTTAATTGACGAAAATGATAGTGAAGTTGTTTATCGTCTAGTCGGCCCTGATGAGTGGGACGTCAAACGAGGAGAAATCAGTATCGACTCTCCCATGGCTCGTGCCTTATTAGGTAAAGCCGTTGACGATGAGATAGTAGTGAACGCCCCTGAAGGTGAGCGCGTCTTTGACATTGTGAATATTAGCTACAAGTTAACGGAATAAAACGATTAGTTATCTAGTCGTTTTTTAATCCAATTTAGTAATCAAATTGTACGCCTAAACGAATGTTTGCACCGCGTCGCATCTCACTGCCCTCTAATGTGATCGTATCTAGAGTAGTTGCTACATCAATATTAATGAATTTCATCACAGTAACTCCTGCATTAATGTAGGTAAGTTTTGTGCCCGCTAAATTTCGGCTAAAACCTAAACGTGCACTTGGTAACCACCAACTATCAGCTGCATATCCACCCGTTAATGTGAACCATTGGTAATCATCATGCATAGGATCTTCAACTGGGTTAACATCAAATTCAACGTTTAAACTCCAATTACGTAGGTCAGTAAAAATACCTGCCTCTAATTTCAACTGACGCTCCATGGTATAAACGCTTTGCTCATTAAGTTGACTCAAGATTTTTACTGACGTAAATGATTCTCTATCGAACTCAGGAAATTTATAGCTGTGTTCAAATATACTATTCACTGAAGCACCCAATTGATAGTGATCTGCCGCCCAAACGAGTCCTAAATCGACATCAAAACCATTTTCATAAATAAAATCTGCATTTTTAATATCATCGAACAACTCTTCGGTATCGGTAATGTCACCAATACGGGTATTAGCATGAGTTAAACCGACCCGATAAAAGGTAGGTTTGATGCCCCAATATAGATCACCAGCATCGCTATGAATTGCATTACGACTGTAAGATAGAGAAAATTGCGCTATTTTGGTTGCCTTAATCAGTAACAAACTGTCATTTTCAACAGACATTTTAATTCTCTTATTTGCCGGATCATAGAATAAAGTAATGCCACCAGATAAATTGAGCTCTTGTATCGGATCATTTTCATCAAAATCAGGTATTTTTTTCAATTGTGCTTTTGCATAGTCTGAATCAAGGGTAATTTCTTCAAAAATGCCAATCGCTTTAGAATTACCTTTATATGCCATACCAAATAGTAAAGTGCCGCCGAATAAATCTTCATTCAAAACAAAAGTAGCTTCACTGGTAGCTTCTGCTTTGCCATAACCTTCTGCTGCAATTAAGGCAAGCAAACCTGCCGTAGTAATTACTTTTGTTTTAACAATATCAAGGCGATCCTCTAACTCTGGATATTCAGTAAAGAGATCTTCCCATTGATAATCTCTCACAGGATTTTCTGGTGTAGGAGGTAATTCATTACCAATGTCATCAGCCCCATCACTGGGGGGATTAAACAATAATGATAATTCATCAATTTTATAAAATAATTCGTCTAAATCACCATATTCAATACCGCCACCTACTTCGAAAGAACCACCGGTCATCACATGAGGATCTTTACGTGCAACAATCAATGCTGCAGCAGCAGGGTTTCCAGCATTTGACAGTGATTTTTGCGAATAATTTTGGCTCGCACTACGCGGCTGAATATCAGCCGACACAGAGTTACTTAATGCAGAAAGACTAAGAAAAGTTATTATTTCAACTAAGCTATTGTGCTTAACTGCAGCTTCGAGAAAGTAGCTTTTGAATAATTTTAATGAGAATAATGGCAAAAAATCTTCCCTGTTCAGCTATTACTTTAGGTAATTGTATTATTAACAACCTACTTTAACATATTGCCAACAACCGGACACTTGTAAAGAGATTCAATTACAAAGTCATAACAACTCTACATAGTAACCCTGCCAACATTAAATAATACTTACTTAAACTGTTTTTATTTTATTCGTCGACTTCTAATCGGAATCTGGCAAACATCAAGCACAGGAGGTGGTTTTTTATAGAAAAAATCATTGTCACGTGCACGACGTTTCACTAGTCGCTCAGCAAATTTTGTTGACTCGGTATTCTCAACTTCAATATGAATTTGTTCATCTTTACTCACATCACTCATCAATTGCATACTAACTATTTTAGTAAAGTCACGATGATCCACGGCATAATCACCTTGCACAGCTTCCGTTCTTTGTATTGCTTGGATATGTTGCATACCGTAAACCACACGGCCAAATATAGTCATAATGCGATCTAAATATCGTGGCGCTTGTCCAATCACAACATAGAAATGGCTCGATGCTGAGTCCGCTTCATTATTTCTCGCCATGGCGACAGTGCCTGGGCAGTGTGTTAACCAGGCTTTACCAGAGCTGTCGTCCTTACTAGCTTGGTAGCCAAGAGCAAAACTGTCTTTAAAACCTGTCTGTTCGGCAAATAAATCTTTTTTTTGTACCGATGTCTGTTTCCAATTTTTATCTGTCTGCCATTCGCCTTCGATAGCCAGTAATGGCACCGAGCGATCTTTTTTACTGCCATCTTTTGGGCCCGCTTGAGCAACAAAACCATCGATCACACGATAGAAGCTTGTCTGGTCATAAAAACCTTGTTGCGTTAACTGGCTAAATTGAGCTACGTGTTTTGGGGAAAACTGAGGGGCTAATTCGATCACAACTTTGCCATGGGGCAAGGTTAATAATACCGTATTTTTTAATGATAATTCACGCCAAGTGGAATCGGTAGAATTTTCAGCACTACAAGCGCTAATAAAAAATAACGTTATTAACGTCAGGATACTTTTCAAAGAAGCAATCATCGTTGGGTTATCTATTGTTAAGGTAAGTAAATTAAATGCTATCATAGCCGCCTTAAAATTTAACTAATACCAACCAGACTATCTAAGTGATCTTTTTAAATGGTCTAAATAGTCAATAACATCGTTGCTTTCAATTTCAATAGCCAGCTATTGCTCATTCAAGCGCCTTATTATTGAAAATTTATTCTCATTAAAATTTGAACCATTAATTAATCTGATTGGTATAAATCATCTTGGAGTATTTCGTGAACAAAAGCCTTATAACTAACCTTATTGCATTTGCTTGTACAATAGGGGGCTATGTTAGCGAGCATCATATACTTTTCACATTAGGCCTTTTCGCCTTATCGGGCGCAATCACTAACTGGCTTGCTGTATATATGTTATTTGAAAAGGTGCCATTATTATATGGCTCAGGTGTCATTCCTGCGCGTTTTGAAGAGTTCAAAGTAGCTATTCGTCAGTTGATGATGGAACAATTTTTTACTGAGCAAAACATTGACCGATTCCTGTCTGACAGTTCAGGAAAAGCCAGTACTATTGATTTAGCGCCTGTCATCGAGAGGATTGACCTATCACCTGCTTTTGACAGTTTAGTATCTGTTGTTGAGAACTCTTCTTTTGGCAGCATGCTTGCCATGGTCGGTGGCAGCGAGGCTTTGCAGCCGATGAGAGAACCATTCATTGAGAAGATGAAAGTCTCTATACAAGATATCGCACAAAGTGAGCAATTTAATACTTTGTTACGTGAAGAATTAGAGCAGCCAGATATCATTTCCGGCATGCGGGACAAAGTCAGCGATATTATTGAAAAACGTCTTAATGAATTGACCCCACAATTGGTTAAAGAAATCGTTCAAGAAATGATAAAAAAACATCTTGGTTGGCTCGTTGTTTGGGGTGGCATCTTTGGCGGTGCTATTGGCGTGATTGCTGCGATTACGAATAATTTTTAGTTAGTTTAATCAGCAGCAAAACCTCTTATTCAATAAATAATTTTTCACTTATAAAATAATGAGCAACATCCGCACAAATTAATCTT
>OJIR01000189.1_pt1 | contig 21509 bp, 19 predicted proteins | sample 1595711 | NCBI WGS metagenome assembly OJIR01 (sample SAMN05416846, study PRJEB24817) | seawater metagenome | isolation source: Sea water | place: Canada:Atlantic | collected 2013-07
TTCTTTACCTTTATAACGAACTTTAGAGTGAGTGCTGGTAATGTCCATGTAGCAATGTAATGTATCAATAATATCAACTTCATGCCCCATAGCTTCGCCGGCTTCTTTTAAGCGACGAGTAGAATATAAGTTCTTGTTTCTAGATAAAATAGCAATTTTCATAATGAAGCCTTTTTGTTATTACTTTAATCATATTAAAAGTAATGAAATAATTATGTATCGGAGTATAGTCCTCTTAACAAAATAATAAAACGCTATATTTTGATGTTCTTAATCAAAAAAAGTGATTAGTGAGTGAAGGGGACAAAATGAAGATTGAGTTATTAACAACATTTCTAGAAGTCAGTAGAACGCTACACTTTAGAATTGCGTCAGAAAATTTATTTATAACTCAATCAGCCGTCAGTGCTCGAATAAAATTACTTGAAGGTGATTTAGGGGTTTTATTATTTGATCGTAGCCAAAAACACTTAAAGTTAACCGCTGAAGGGCATCGTTTAATAAAACATGCTAACGAACTCATCTTTATGTGGCAAAAAACCAAGCAAGATGTAGGTATTGCACAAAGTAATAATATGCAATTAGTTATCGGTTCTATCATGTCTATTTGGGATATAGCTTTACAAGATTGGCTACAAAAAATACATCGGAATATGGATGATTGTAGCTTACTAACAACAACTCACAGCCAAATAGAACTGCATAAAAGGTTATTGAACCGCGTAATCGATATCGCCTTTTTGTTTGAGCCTATTTTTATTGAAGACCTTGTGACTGAGCAAGTGGCCAATGTGCAACTTCATTTAGTGTCTACAGAAGCTTCAGATATAAATAATGCTTATGAATTAGATAATTTAATTGTGGTTGATTACGGTGAAGCAGTAAACTCACAATACATGCGAGAATTTCAATACGCGCCTGTGGCAAAGCACTTTATGAGTCAGCCTATTATTGCCCTGAATTTTATTTTAGAAATGGGCGGTAGCGCTTATTTACCAAGACAGATGACCTTTGAGCACATAAGAAAAAATAAATTACATATTGTTGAAAATGCACCTGAGTACTCGCGTGAAATTTATGCTAATTACCTAGCAAAAAGCCAAAAAGTGGATGTAATCAAACAGGCCATTGAACTTTTTAATTTTATTAAGAGTTAAACGCTGTTTTTGAATCCACGTATAAACTGAGGAGAAGAGCGGTATTAATACTGCTCTTAATACAAAAGATAAAGTAGATCTACTTTACGGGAGTTTATCGCTTTTGGTTATATTGATAGGAAAAGGCTCGGTATTGTTACCTGTATATAAAGAGAGGTGTGGGAAAGGTATTTCTATATTTTCTTCATCAAAAGCATTTTTAATTTGTTCGTACATACTGTTTTTTAACTCTAAAAAGTGTTCTCTTTTAGCCCAAACTGAAAACTGCAATGCAAGTGATGAATCTTCAAATCCTTGAAAAATATACAGTGGTTTTGGCTCCTCTAAACAAAGTGGGTTATCAAACGCGACTTTTTCTAAAATACTTTTTACTTTGTTGATGTTTTCTTTATAGGCAACACCAATTTTCATATCTAAACGTCGAATAGGGAATTTGGTGAGCGTCGTTAATTCAGACTTAATTAAAGACTCGTTTGGCAAACGCACAAACAAATTGTCAAAGGTTCTAATTTTAACTGATAACAAATCAATTGATAAAACCTCGCCTACCGTGCTACCCACTTTAATAACATCACCAATAACAAAAGAGCGCTCTGCCATCAAAAATATTCCACTAATAAAGTTTGATGCCGATGTTTGTGACGCAAACCCTATGGCTACTGTCAGCACACTTGCAGCGCCTAATAGGACATTTAAATTGAATCCTAGCTCTAATAACGCTGAAAAAACAAAGAGTGTAAAAATCCCATAATAAGTCGCTCGCTGTATTAACTGACTTGTGTGCTTGGTAAATATTTTTTCAATAAAACGTAGGCTAAGTCGGCTTAATACTTTTGCTATAGCAAAACCAATAATCAGCAAGGCTGAAGCACGAAGCAGTTTTAAAAGCATGTCGCTATTAAAGAGTTCATTGAGGTAAATCCACATTTCGTTCATTGCATCTCTCTAATTAAATATTGCGCTAAATGCGCGTATTAATTGCCCGTGACCTAACTCTATTCTTGGCCCATTAATTAATGTTGAATCAGCTTGGGGATTGCCAAGTTTTAATTTGGCAAAATCGCCATCATCTTCGCGAATTAATCCGACATTTTGCGTCCACAGTTGCCCCGTTTTGCTTGTGAATAACGAAAGCGAAGGCACGGGTAAAGCGATACGCTCAAAAAGTAAATCGTTGTCTGCTTTATTTTCAATAAGCAAAGGAGTAATTGCACGTTGTCCCCTGAAGGGCAGTTTATCAAGATCTAATCGTCCAATCGTTTGACTGGCATAACATAATTCCCCTTGCATAGTAGAGGCGCCAAACCAGGTGTCAGATAAACGCTGAGTTGCTGCTTCTTTTAATAAGGTGTATTCCTTATCTATAACCCCTATTGTCAACCAAATAGGCGTGCTCAAATAAATAACAACACTGGCACCCGGTACAATAGTAATAGGCGATTTGGGTCGGCAAACTACTGTTCTATCAGCCAAGCTTGGTTTAACATCTAAGGTTACGGTATTATTGTTGATGATATGTCGACTAATGTCGCCACAATACACGGGTGAAAACTCACCGACCGAACATTGAAATGTATTGTCGTTACCTTCATCATCACTCATATTCTCTCGTAATACATGTATGCACCATTCTTTGCTTTTATGCTCGACAGCGACGGTAAACGTATGACTTTTTAATAAAAAACTATTATTTTTCGGAAGAGGTATAGCTCCCCACCATTGTTTTTCTTGCATATTAATTATTCCAAACAGTGTTCGTTTTTGTCATCCCTTTTTTAGTGATAGGCCACTAAGTGATTTGTAATTCCGGTGGTTGCATACCTTTTAATAATAAGCCAAAAATATCCGCTCCCGTTATAATTCGCTTACTCTCCCCCCAAACAAGGAGTACATCGTGTTCTATTACACCGTCAAATGACTTATCTGTCGATTCACTCATTTTCATTTTCATAATCGCGGTATTTAACATGGTAGTCTCATCCGTAATAATGGTTGGCCGATGACAATATTTATAGGGATCAAACTGCTCGGGTTCAAAAAACGCATCTCGCAGAAAACCATCAGAATCAACCACTATTAACGGCTCACCACTTTCATTAGTTAACACAACCCAACGGTGCCCAGATTTATTTAATAATTGTAAAAACTCATTATTTGCTCCTGAGGTTATATCGGGAATAATAGGTAAATCCATTTTTGTTGGTAATGCAATAATCGAATCAGGGTCAATTAACTCGCCCTCTTCAGCGACTGAAATTTTATCCAGTTTAAAAAAGTTTAATGCACCAATACCTTCAACATGATTGATATCTGTTTCTTCAGATTCTATATGTTTACGAATAATACTACTCAGTTCACTTTCTGCTAAATAGGTAATACCTTCTTTTCCTAACCAAGCATCCAATATTAATGCACTAGGCTTTGCCACAGGATAAAATAATATTTGATAAAATTTAATGACCGGCGATAGTAAGCTGCCCATTTTTAATGCATTTCTTGAAAAATATGCTTGAGGTGTAATTTCGCCAATCACAGTAATGGCAATTGTAGAGAATAAAAATGCACTAATACCTGCCAAGGCTGAATCGGACAACAAAGTGAGTAAGACATTAATTCCTACATTTCCCCATAAAATAGTGGCTAATAAAAAATTAGAATCATTTCTTAAATCCAACACTTTTTTTGCTGCTTTGTTGCCTTTTCCTGACTCGACTTCCAGCTGAAGACGACTTAACGAAAATAAAGCAATATTTAACCCTGAAAATATTGCAGATTGCGATATGCATAAAGCGATAGCAATCCAAGTAAGAATATCCAATGACATGTGTCCACCAAGTGACTAATATTTATTGTGTTAATGTGTGTTTATCGTTTTTCTTTTTCTTTTTCTTTTTCTTTTTCTAGAGTGTACAGAGGAATAAGCCGTAAGGATAATTCATTATTTTAACTAAGCTAACAAAAATATGTGTTCAAACTAAAAAACCTATTTAATGCATTATCGCGTAGTATTTAGTTTGTAAATAAAATATTAACATTCAAAGAAAGAGAAAATAATGATTAAATGTATGTTATTAAAAGCCGACAAAACCTGTACATATGGCGGCGAAGAATTGATTAATACATGGCGTGAGCATACAGACTCTTATTTATGGTTAGATATAGACTCACACGACAAAGAACAAGAACGCCTTCTATTACAACAATTAGGTTGTCATTCTTTAGCGATAACCGATGCACAAAGAGATCGTCACCCGCCCAAAATAGAGTTATTCAACGATTATATTTTTATGCTTTATCGCGGCATCTATCAACCCACAGATGATTTATTATTTGAACATTTACAAATTAGTATGTTTGTCGGTATCAATATTTTAATCACTACACATGCCAAAGATTCTATGTCGATAGAGCATCTATTTAGCGCTGAAGGTCAGAAGTATTTAGGTAAAAGCCCCGTCACATTAGCCTTAAGAATATTTCATTATAGTTGTGGTATTTACCTCAACAAATTATTTGAATTTGAAGATAAATTAGAAACGCTTGAAGACAAATTTCAATTAGGCGGTGATGATAAAATGATGCAAGAAATCACCTTATATCGCTCTAGGCTCACCAAACTAAAAAGAACATTTAGTTATCACAGTAATATTGGCAGCGAGTTAAAAATATTAGTAACCGATGATACGCCAATTATCAACCAAGCTGAGCTGCACACCGTTATTGATGTGCATGAAAGAATTGAGCGCTTATTAAGCTTGTCTCAAATGCATTATGATATTTGCAGTGATTTAATCAATGGGTATTTATCGGTTACCTCGCACCAATTAAATGCCACTATGCGGGTATTAACTGTGATTACGGCTATTTTCATTCCTCTTGGATTTTTAGCTGGCCTTTATGGGATGAACTTTGAGCATATTCCTGAATTAAAAGTAACTTATGGCTACTATTACTTACTCGGATTTATGGCATTTATAGCGACAAGTTTAATAATATTGTTTAAGAAAAAACGATGGCTCTAACAGTAACGTCCACTTTAAAAATGACGACAAGAAATCACGTTATCATCATGTTAATAACGTTTTTTATTCTTGGTTTAGGCTATTATTTTTCGATAATCAATTTACTTGGCAAAGAATGGTTATCACGTTCAGGTAGCTTAATCGTTGTATTAGGTATTTTGTCGGGCTTTTCTGGGATTATTCAAGAAAGAATACTTCTCAGCCAACTAGAGATCCGTAAGCGTATAGAGTTATTGCAAAAGAAACGAAAGTTACGACTGTTAAAAGTAGAAAAGAACTTTATCGAAACAGAATTAAAAGATATTGAAAGCAATTTCGCTGAACAAGCTAAAGAGTTGATGAACTCGATAAAATTTAATGTGGGCCTAATAGAAGGCGTTTTGCTTATATTGGGAACTATGGTTTGGGGATTTGGTGATATAGCGTTAACGCTTGTTCAATAATATATTTTTTAGTCATATATTCAAAATCCTTAGGACATTAGCTAGTTTCATTAACTAATGCACTATTCACATTAACTGACTTGATGTTCGTATCCAATAAATGTCTTGCTTAGTGCTATCCACATAGGACTAATAAGTAAAGATAAGGATATAACGCAAATAGCGAGTTGGTAGCCATGCTGATTAATAATATTGGCTTGGCTGCCAACAGCTGCTAAAACAAAACTAAATTCACCTATTTGTGATAATAATGCCCCAGTATATACACTCTCTTTCCATGAAAAATTAGAGATTTTAAGAATACCGGCATTAATAAATGTATTAGTCACTAAAGCCGCAAAAACTAATGAAAAAACTTGTAACCAGTTAGCTATCAAAAAGTCGACGTCAAGCATCATGCCGACAGAGATAAAAAATAACGCTACAAAAAGCACTTTCAGTGGATGTAAACTGTGATGAACCCACTGAGTTTCTTTCGCTGCTCCAATTAACATACCACCAAGAAAAGCCCCTAAAGCAGTCGATAATTCGAACCATGCCGTCAACATTGACAAACCAAAGCAGATACCTAAAGCAGATACCTAAAGCAGCAAACAGTTGTAGTTCATGATCGTTTTGCAACCATTTAGATAATGGAATATGAACAACTTTTTTAACAATAATAAAAGCTAATAGTGCTGCTGCGATAATAGAACCAAAGACTTGCCTACCAATATGGACGCTTTCAACGGCATCTGTTTTATATAAGCCAATAATAATTAGCATAGGAATAATAGCTAGATCTTGCGCTAACAATATCCCTAATGCACCTTGACCGACTTTCGAGTCAAGGGTATTAGTGTCTTGAAGTAGCTTGATCACTATGGCAGTACTACTTAAACTGATGACAAAACCAATAAGAATGACGCGTTCGATACTCCATTGAAAATATAAGCCAAGCATCCAAACAAAACCGACACTCAATATTATTTGAAATAAAGTGCCAAAAATTGCAAGTTTCCAATTTTCTACCAGTTTTTTTGCGTCAGTTTCCATACCAACAAAAAATAATAAAAATACAACCCCCGCAGCGCCTAAACGGTCAATATTTTCGGTGTCATTGACTAGACCAATTCCCCATGGCCCGATGATAATGCCAACAATTAAATAGGCGACAACATGGGGTTGATGAATAAGTTTAAGTACGAAGCCTAACGCGAGTACAATAAAAATTAGACTGACCATCTGTGAAGTAGCATAAATTGCTCTAAATACATAATAACTCTTTAACAATATCTACCTTTTTCATATAAATACAATCAGTTGAAAAACTGTAAAAAACATTAACAGATACAGTATACTTAAATGAATGTCCGTGGGGGGAGCTATATATGATAACAGAACAATTAATTTGGTTTATAGACAGTCGATTTGCTTATCAAACGACTTCGTTGGATAAAGTTGTTCGTCTTGCCAATATTCACCAAAAATCAATTAAAGTGATTATCGATGTAAGCTGTCAAATTACAGGTCGTGGATATTGGCATTTATTCAATGATAAAAAAGCTTTTGAAACAGAGTTAATGGTCGAAGTAGAAGCTAAAAAAAATAAGCTACTGAAGTATTTTTCTATGAATGCGATCAAGGTAGAAGTGGCTATTAACGAATCGGCTAATTACCTTGCTGCACTTAATGCTAGCATTGAAAATAATGTTAATAGTGTTGTGATTATAGAAGGTAATAGAGCGGAAAAACGTCACTCTATATTTCAACATCTCGCTGATATAAACGCACCAGTTTTACTCTTAACAAAAAAATTATGGAAAAAGCCAATGAGCTTTTTAGTTGCTGTTGATCCGTTACATGAACACGCTCGTCCAGAAATGATAGATAACAATATTGTTTCACTAACGAAAAACTGGGTAGACAAATTACAGGCTAAGTGGACGGTCGCACATTGCTTTTACATTGCTTCTGTTTTAACTAAATATAAAAATAATGTTCGAGCAATGCATCATGATGGCTTAGATATTTTTGCAAAAGAACTTAAGATTCCACATGAGCAATGTGTGTTATTAGAAGGTATTCCAGAAGATGTATTAGCATCATACGTTCGCCAACATCATGTTGATATCATCACTATCGGTTTGGTTGCTAGAAATCAGTTAAACAGGTTGTGGATTGGAAGTACAACAACGGCATTATTATGTGATCCTCCTTGTGATATGTTACTTATTAAACATTAACTCACTAACAGACTTTGTGCCCATATTTAAAATAAGTAACTCAAATTGAACAGCTCACTTAAATTAAATGAACTGTAAAAGTTGAGTTACTTCAAACATTATTAACTTGCTGCTACCTAATCTTTAGGTAGTACTTTAATAGGCTTATAATAACTAGACTCTAACTCATCATTAACGCACGTTAACAAGTATGCATTAAGATTGGCTTTCTCAACCTCGTCCTCTTTCGCATAATCTTTACATAAACTAACAAGGCTGATGACGTAACTCTTAGAGGCTTCCATCAATTCAGGTTCAGACGCTTCTTCGCTATAAGCGTAGCTTGAAGATAATGTTAATAAGGTTAGTATTAAAATTGTTTTTTTCATTTTTATTTCTTCCAATAAAAGTTAATTAAATATCCCAATAGTGACTAAATGAATTTAGCTGCCTATCCAGTGATCTTTGTTCATGAATTGAATCCAGCTTTTGCCTGGTAATATATTTATCTTTAACAGCTTTTCTAATCGCTTTTTTACTATTCAGAGAGATTACCGAATCATAATCCATTTCAAAATCTGCAATAGCAGAATCAAAACCTGAATTACTGTTAATTTCTATATCAGTGCTTTCAGACTTATCAATATTCATTGTTTTACCTTATAAAAAACATCAGTTAATTTTTATAAGATAATGTGCCTTATTTTTTAAATTGGAAAGCAAAATATTTTTGTACTTTTAATAAAAATATTTTATTAAACTAGCATTGTGAGGAATATTTATAATTTGTAGAATTGGAGGGTATTGACTAAAAGAATTGAAGATAAACATATAACGATTCATATGTTTATCTATTATATTGTTTAGCTTTTTTCTAAAGCAATAATAACGTACCGCAGCCAAGAAATGCGATAAAACCAAAAATATCTGTAACCGTTGTTAGAATAACCGCCCCTGATAACGCAGGGTCTATATTGAGTTTATTTAACATCCATGGCACCCAAACACCTGATAGCGAAGCGACAAGAATATTACCTAAAATTGCAATACAAATAGTCACGGATAACATAGGGTTTCCAAACCAGAAGAATGTAATAACCCCTATGACTGCTGACCATAAAAGCCCATTGATCACGCCAACTTTCAATTCTTTTTTTACAATGTCTTTTCTGTTGGCATCTGTGATTTGACCTAACGCTAACCCCCTAATAATTAAAGTTAATGTTTGACTTCCTGAAATACCTCCCATTGATGCAACCACAGGCATTAGTACCGCTAAAGCAACAACTTGCTGCAAAGTAGCTTCGAATAACCCTATAAACCAAGAGGCCAAAAAAGCAGTAATTAAGTTGATCCCTAACCAGATAGCCCGGTTTTTGCTACTCAACCAAACACTTGAAAATAAATCTTCTTCTTCGCTTAAACCTGCGGATTGAATGATTTGATTATCAGTTTGTTGCTCTTTAAATTTAAAAGCTGAATGTAAATCTAAACGGCCCGTTAAGCAGCCATTTTCATCCACAATAGGTAATGCAGCCTTCCCTGAAAGTATCACTTCATCTGCTGCCTCTCCTACGTTTTTACTTGCATTAATAACTGAAACTTCGTGCAAAATAATATCCGCTAATGGCTTATCATCATCCAATATTAATAATTGACTAATTGGTATGCCACCTAATAACTTAGCTTGATTATCGATAACATAAACAATGTCAGTTAACATCGGTTGGTCTTGCGTACAAAGTTTCTTTGCTGCTGATACTTTTAACTTGTGTGACACATTAATTTCGTCGTAGCTTTGCCAACGGCCCACTTCATCATCAGGATAATCTTGCGCCTTTTTAAAGTGCTCTTTTTGTTTAGCTGTCATTGTAGTAACAGCATATTCGATAAAGCGTTCACCTAAGTTTTCAGTAAGCTCAAGTAAAGTGTTCGCATCTAAACGATCAAATAAAGGAAAACATGCATCATCATCCAAGGCATTTAATATCATTTGCCTAGATTCATTTTTCATTTCAAGAAAAATATTTTGCTGGAAATCACCGCTAAATAATTTCCATAAACTTAATCTTCGCTCCAGAGGAAAAGCTTCTAATAAGATGGCTGCATGCTCTGGTAATAAATCTCTTTCAATTTCTAATGCTATGTCATGTAGATGTAATTCATCCGTAAATAGTTCATCAGCTTTTTCAATGTATTCAGTTAATAATTCTAAAGACATAGTTTTTCCTAGGGTCAAATGTTTAATAAATTTTTTGGATTAGCCCAAGTAAAATTTTGCGTTTTATATTTATTGCCATTTAACTATAGAATGCGTGCATTCACTATTAATTAAATTATAAACGTTATGGAAATGCCAAAATTGCAGCCTTATGCAATAAAAACGAAACAGTTTTCATTTTTTTCTAAAATATGGAAATTATTTTTTAGAAAACGCCAATGGCAGCTTATTGATGATTGGCACTATATGCTGCCGAACAAAAGAGTCGTTATTATCCCTAAAGGATTTGTTTTTGATGGTAGTTCATATCCAGGGATTGTTTGGCTTCTATATTCGCCTACAGGACTATTATTAATTCCCGTCATTTTACATGATTTTTGTTTTCAATATAATTACTTATGGGCAGTGCAAGACGATAGAGTATTCAAATTTAAACAAGGTAGTGGTTTCTTAAAGTGGTCGGCATTAATACGCAATGTGGGTATACAAAGAAATGAATTACTCTTAATTGATTATTTAACTTGGCTAATGTGTGTCACTTTCGGTTGGATTAATTGGTTTGCTTTTCAAAAGAAAGTGAAAGTAGAGTTATTTCCAGAAAATATGGACCTTGATGGATCATAAAATATTTACCTATTAGCCATACAATATTATTTCCACTGGTTTCATGATTATTAAACTATTATAACATTTTTCTCCGGCCTTTAAAAAAGACTCAATATCCACTACCAATATTGTGAATCATTTGTCTAAATCAGCAGAATACTTAGTTGAGGTTTGGATTTTTATATTATGCTAGAAATGTCACATTACTGACATTCATAATTTCTTTTCATTTTTATAATAACTCCAGAAAATTGGACTATCCCAAATTAATCGACGGTAATTTCAACGTTAGGATTTGACTCAACCACTTTTATTTACACAGGAGGTTACTGTGAATTACAAAGATTATTATAAAATTATGGGCGTTGATAAAACAGCTCATCAAGATGAAATTAAAAAATCATATCGGAAATTAGCGCAAAAATTTCATCCTGATGTGAGCAAAGAAAAAGATGCAGAAGCTAGTTTTAAAGAGATAAACGAAGCTTATGATGTGTTGCGTGATAAAGAAAAACGCACAGCGTATGATCAATTGGGTAGTAATTGGAAGGATGGCCAATCAGGCTTTTCCCCACCTCCTAATTGGCAAGATCAATATTATAAAGGCGACGATGACTTTAATGCAGGAGGTCACGGTGATTTTAGCGACTTATTTGAATCGTTATTTGGTGGAGGAAATGGCGTAAATCAACAATCCTCACATGGTCGCCAGTCTACTCAAGGACAAGATAGCCACACAAAAATAATGATTGATTTGCAAGATTCTTACACTGGCGCAACCCGAAGTTTTACTTTACGAGAGCAAGTTGAACAAGCACAAGTTAAAGAGCGAACATTGAAAGTTAAAATTCCGAAAGGAATAAAAGCGGGTCAAAAAATTCGTTTACATAAGCAAGGTGGTGCAGGTTTTAGTGGTGCACAAAACGGAGATTTATATATTGAAGTTGGATTTAATCCTAATCCATTATATGTTGTTGAAGGAGCGGATATAACTACAGAGCTTTCTATCAACCCATGGCAGGCAGCCTTAGGAGATAAAGTAAAAGTACCCACGCCTTCAGGTAATATTGATTTAAGTTTACCTAAATTGATCAGTAGTGGTAGTAAAATGCGTTTAAAAGGCCGTGGTTTACCATGCAAAATTGCAGGAGATTTTTTTGTAAAGCTAAAAATAGCTTTTCCAAAAAGCTTATCTAAAGAAGAAGAAACGCTTTATCAGTCTTTAAAAGCACTAGCAATTAACGAAAAAGAAAGTATTAAACAAAAAGTAGATGCTTAATTATAATTAACCGCAAGCCAAATTGAATGGAGTATTGAAATTGATGAAAGATACTAGAATTTTCTATTGTTTTGACTTTTGAGTCCAGTTGTTTTTTATTCTTTGAACGGGGGTTCAAAAAAAGGAGCGTTAGGTAATGTTTGTGTGTATTGCGCTTCTTTTTCTAATGCTTCTAAATCTTTAATAATCAATTGATTACGTTTTTTATCAATGGTGCCTTTTTTTTTCCAGAGCTGTAATTGTTTATTGATCACCTGTCTAACTGAACCCGTCATCCTCGCCAACGTTTCATCGTTTAAACCATTAACTAAATGATACTGATGCTCCTCTTCTTGAAGACCATCATAAAATTTAATTTTATTAATATGCTTTAAAATAATACGGCTTAAACGCGTAGTTACATCGTTCAAAATTAAGCTACTTGCTTGTTGTTCTTTTTCTCGCATTTTTTGTGCTAAATAAGGCATAAATTGTTGATTAAATTCTGGGTACGTCCATAACCAATGCCGCATAGTTGCTAGCGTGACTGAAAGTAACTTAACCGTAGTTAATGGCGAAATAATAACATCATGCGGTTGGTTATCAAATAACACCATTAAATCCAAGCAGTCACCCGCATAAAGCATATCTAACGTTGCTTCTCTACCTGTGTCGGGATTACTTTGTTTTATTTCTAATTGCCCGTCGATGACAACAAAGAAACGTTTCATCAAAATGTCTGAATTAATGTAATCTCCTTTGTACCATTCATTGAGCTGAAATTCTTGCTGAAAATCTTCAATTAATTTTTCTGGTAAATCTGCAAAAAGATTAGCTTGCTTCACTAAAACAGGACTAGCCTTTTGAGGTAAATGGATAATATCTTCTGGCATAAAATAATATATCAGTATTATAAACAAGTATTTAATTCTACCTAGTTGCGGCTATATAGCAAAACATAATATTGTTTTTTAGTAACCCTCTTTAGCTGAAACCCTATAGGTTTTTGATTTTAATGTTTTAGAACTAAATATATTACCAAGTGTATGCATACTGTCATATTTGTGACAGAAGCACTTCCCCATCTTCCTTAATATAGCCCCACTAACCAAGCAACCAATATTAAACCAACAATGTTAGTCGGTTTAATATTGGTTGAAAACATGGTCAAACTGCTTACTTGGAACTTTCCATAAAGCATCTGACCTTTTAATTAAACGCTTTTTATTAAGTGATAGGTGATTATTATGACCAATATTATTGGTATTGATTTAGGTACAACAAATTCATGTGTAGCTGTTATGGAAGGCGGAACTGCAAAAATTATTGAAAATGCAGAAGGTAGCCGTACAACCCCGTCAATTGTTGCTTATGCAAACAATGAAATTTTAGCGGGTCAACCAGCAAAAAGGCAAGCTGTTTCAAATTCGCAAAATACACTATTTGCGATCAAGCGATTAATTGGTCGTAAGTTTGATGATAAAGAAGTGCAGAAAGACATTAAATTAGCACCTTATAAAATCATCAAAGCAGACAATGGTGATGCTTGGGTTGAAGTAAATGGTAAAACATTGTCGCCACAAGAAGTGTCCGCACAAATTTTACGTAAATTGAAAAAAGATGCAGAAGCTTATTTAGGAAAAACGGTGACAGAGGCAGTTATTACTGTACCTGCATATTTTAATGATGCTCAACGCCAAGCAACTAAAGATGCAGGTAAAATTGCAGGGTTAAATGTTAAACGTATTATTAATGAACCCACTGCGGCTGCATTGGCGTATGGCGTTGATAAAAATAACAAGGATGACCAAAAGGTGGTAGTTTACGATTTAGGTGGTGGTACGTTTGATATTTCTATTATTGAAATATCCAATGTCGACGGTGAAAAGCAATTTGAAGTATTAGCAACCAATGGTGATACCTTTTTAGGTGGTGAAGATTTTGATTTACGCCTAATTAATTACCTCGCGGATGAATTCAAAAAAGAAAGCGGTATTGATATTCACCAAGATTCTTTAGCTTTACAGCGCATAAAGGAAGCGGCTGAAAAAGCGAAAATCGAGTTATCATCCGCACTACAAACCGACGTGAATTTACCGTATGTTACGGCTGATGCCAGTGGCCCTAAACACCTAAACGTACAAGTCACACGAGCGAAATTAGAATCATTAGTTGATGATTTAGTAAAAAGCACAATAGCACCTTGTGAACTAGCATTAAAAGATGCTGGTTTAAGTAAAAGCGATATTAGCGAGGTTATATTGGTAGGTGGTCAAACACGTATGCCAAAAGTACAAGAAGCGGTTAAAGCCTTTTTTGGTAAGGAACCACGTAAAGATGTAAACCCAGATGAAGCAGTTGCCATAGGTGCTGCAATTCAAGCGGGTGTGTTGTCAGGGGCTGTTGATGATGTGTTATTACTTGATGTAACTCCGTTATCACTGGGTATTGAGACGTTAGGTGGTGTAATGACTAAGCTTATTGAAAAAAATACTACCATACCAACACGCGCTTCTGAAGTATTCTCAACTGCTGAAGATAATCAAGCAGCAGTAACTATACATGTGTTACAGGGGCAGCGTGAAATGTCGGCGGATAATAAATCGTTAGGTCAATTTAATTTAACAGATATTAATCCTGGCCCACGCGGTTCGGTGCAAGTTGAAGTAACATTTGATATTGATGCTAATGGTATTTTAAATGTGTCAGCGAAAGATAAAGCAACAGGCAAGAAGCAAAGCATTAAAATTACCGCCTCAAGTGGTTTAACCGAAGATGAAGTTAATCAAATGGTGAAAGATGCAGAGCAACACGCAGGTGAAGACAAGCACAAGCGTGAGTTAGTTGAGCAACGTAACCAAGCAGATCAATTAATTCACACGGTGCAAACATCATTGACAAATTTAGCTGAAGATCAGCAAGCGGAGCTTAAAGCATTAATTGAACAACTTAAAATGGCAGTTAATGGCAATGATAAAGCAGCGATTGAAATGCGACAAAATGCATTGCAAGAAGCTTATAGTAAAATAATGGAAACTTCACAAGCGCAGCAAAAAACAGAGTATCATCAAGGTAATACTGCTAATGATGGAGCTAAAGAAGAAGATGTAATTGATGCTGACTTTGAAGATGTTAGCAACGGTTAATCATTCTAATTAGGTAATGTGACTTTTAACAATTGTTTCAAGCCAAAGATAAACCCCTAACAATTGCAGTTAGGGGTTTTTATGTATTTTTACATTAAATACAAGTTGGTTTGATATACATCTATCAACTTTGCGAAGTGGTTAAGCACGCAAGGATATTAAAAAAACTGTCATGTCCGTTTGATAAAATTTACCCTGTAAATGATTATGTGTTACTGCCAATTTTATATTAGGTATTTTAAACGCCATTTGATTATAAATCGATTTAAGTCCGCCTCTCAATTTCTAATAGATATCGTCCATTTCCTAGTAACATTTTCAATTGCCAAATAAAGTACTTTCTTAGCTGAATCATCAGTTGTGAACAGCTTACGTTTTCTAATTACCTTGCCAATAACGATGTTTAGCGATTTTATTGCATTGGTTGTATAAATAGTTTCTCTGATATCTTGAGGATAAATAAAGAGCGCATTTAAATTTTTATTTGAGCAGGTACAGCAATAGGTATAAGCAAAATTTAAAGTAAAAATCTAGGGCGCTAATAAGATGGTCCGCCTCCCCTAATCTACACTTAGGGAGATTATTAAATGAGGAGAATCATCATGTCTACTATTAACGTTATTGGAATTGATATAGGAAAATCTACCTTTCATCTTGTTGGTCATGATTCATCGGGTCGAGAAGTTTGCCGTAAAAAATTAAGCCGCCCTAAACTAATTCAGTTTCTCGCTAAGACAGAACGAACAACTGTTGCCATGGAGTCTTGCGGCGGCTCTCATTGGTTAGCAAGAAAGTGTCAAGAGTTTGGGCATAAAGCACTACTGATCCCACCACAGTATGTTAAACCTTATGTCAAAACAAACAAAAATGATTTCATTGATGCTGATGCCATAGCTGAAGCAGCTACACGACCTTCTATGCGTTTTGTAAGTATTAAAACTGAATCACCTCAAGTGGTATCAGTTATTCAACGCATACGTTCAAGTTATCTAAAAGACAGAACGGCCTGTATGTCGCGTATCGGATCAATATTATTAGAGTTTGGTATGAGCTTTCCAAAGTCTCACGCAAAAATGAAAGCATTATTCCAATGGATAGCTGATTTTGGTGAGCCAATACCAGCTATGTTGCTTTTAGAATTAAGAGACCATCATGAGTATTACTTGAAACTTAATCAGCTTATTTTGACTCAAGATAAAAAACTAAAAGAGATAGTTGACCATGACGAACGTGCTCAACTACTCAAAACAATACCTGGAGTGGGAAACCTAACCGCTAGTCGTTGCTTATCAGATATTAGTAACGCCTCTGACTTCAAAAATGGAAGGCACTTAGCCGCATGGATTGGCTTGGTTCCACGTCAGTTTTCAACAGGAGGAAAGCCAAGGTTGCTCGGTATAAGCAAACGAGGGAGTAAAGGATTACGAGAGTTATTCATTCACGGTGCAAGAGCTGTTCTTGCAAGACCCGAAAATGCTATAGCAACCTTCGGGAATTGGATATTAGAATTACTATCACGAAAACCATATAACGTCGTCGTAGTTGCGTTAGCCAATAAACTAGCACGTATCGCGTGGTCGGTACTGTCAACCAAACAAGCATTCGAAGTTAGAGTGCAAGCCTGATTTGCAAATGATGATAAAGATGACACAACGGTTAGACCACTAGTTTGAAGACCTGTGGGGCACTACAGCAACTTTTTAAGTATGCTTTGGCGCTTTTGAGGACAATCTAGCGCGGATCTCATCGTGGAGCTGGGACTAATATATTTGGTAACCCAAAAAGACTCCGAATACATTAGCGCAAACCACCCAAGTTATCGATATTATTACTTGCAATATCGAGGCGGACCATACATTGTGCCCCAAAGCGCCATAGAAACCTCTAATCAGATAGCCAAATTAACAATGTCATTACAAACTTAGTTAATCGGTAAATACATCATACCTTCCGGTGTTCAATATATAGTTTATTGTTTAGATGAAAAATACCGCTACATTCTTAACTTCCTAGTCTTTAGTTCTTTAAAGTACACATCAAGTTCTAGAATATCATTTTCGATTTCATCTATATCTGGCATATCCATCACACCAAGTTCTGTAGCTCTATCGTGAGCATCTATATATCTACAGCACTTATCCGTTGCAGCTTTAATTATTTTAACATCTTCCTCGGTATTCCCTACGAGATACCTGATATTAGATGTTTGCACGTTCCTTCCAAATCTTTGTACAACTTTACGGATAAGCCATTCTTCAATGAGGTGCTCCCATGTGTTTCGTTTTTTATTATAAATGGAATATGCTTTATCTATATAATCGTCACTATCAAAGTCTGGGCTATCACAATACTTTCTCAGTTCTACAACCAAAACTCTTAACTTAGCAATTCTATTTTTAGTACTCATCGCATCCCAAGGTACTGAATTTTTGGGATAACCTGATAGAGCACCTCTACGATTTATTGACCGTTCAGTTATATTATTGTCTGAAGCTTCTTTCAATAGCATAAAAAATGGTAAATCGTGAGTAAGAACAATTACCTGCCTTGATTGTGCTTCTAATGCAATTCTGTCTGCAAATAACCTACGCCATTTGTGATCTAATGAACTAACTGGGTCATCAAATATTATTGCTGAACGGCGATTATCGATAGTTAACTCCGCTAGAAACCCAGCTAAGGCAATACACTTCAACTCACCTTCACTAGCTATATGACTTATCGGGTTAGTCTGTTTTGAGAGTAGTAGTTTATACTTTTGCTGCCCAACAGAGCCTCGAGTGTTTGTTTTGACTTTGAAACTTTTAAAACCTAACTTCTTTAATTCATCCATAAATTTATTGTTAATTGAAGCCAATGAACCTTCATCACTCAGTTCATTGGTTAACCTAGTTATGCGGGTTAACTTGGCACTTGAAATTATTTCGGTCAGAGTATGTATGTAACCGCGACGACTAATTTCATTAATTATGTTCTTTCTACTGTCTGTAATTTTTTGACGGTCGTCAATTTCAGATACCTGCAATTTCAGGTCATTGCACAGTTTAATTAGTGAACCATCATCCTGTACACTATGTTCTTTCTGTTTTGCACTCACAATTTGTGCGTTAAGCCAGTTAGGCACTTTTAGTATCAGCGGATCATTAATGAACGATGGGGAAGCAGATAAAATATTATCTCTTCTTATTTGTAATTGTGAGGACAGCTCAAGAAGGCTCTTAATAACATCAGGTTTTGAATTTGAAAGTTCATGCAGTACAGCATTATGAGATGTAAGGTCAAAATTCAAATTTCTAATAAATTGCATTGAATTATCATAATCAATTTGAGACTTCCTAACCTTAACCTGTGATTGATCATTCATATATGCATGGAACCTAGCTAACCTTTCTGCAGCATCTTCTTGAATTGGTTGTAAACAGGTAGGGCAATTATCACCTTGCTTTGGAGGAAATGGTTTACTTTGGTCATTCGAAGTAACAAAAGTCTCTACATGTCGCCACATCTCCTTCCATGGATCCGCGCCAACACCTTCAGTAGGTAAATTATCGAATGTCTGTTTTCTAATGCTATCAGCTGCTAATCTTTTAGTTTTTAAATCATCATAGAGCACACCAATGCCTTTGATTTTCTCATCACTTAATTGATCGCACAGAACGGTCAACGCTTTGTAAAGTGGTTCTAACTGTTTGTATTTCTGTGCATAAACCATTTTCAATTGAGCAGGCGTTTTTGACGCTATTTCGTTTAATTCAACTCTTATGTTTTCTTGGGTTTTAAGTTCTTCAGGCTTTCCGCAGTGTGCATCTATTTGATTAACTGTAGTTATTAGAGTCAAACTCTGAAGAAATGCGTTTGCCTTAGTCCCACTAGTAAGATTAGGAAATATGAACGGGTTATTATTCTTTTGTACTTCTTGGGAGGTAATTTCTTTAATTGATTGGCAAGCTTTAGTAAGTTCATCAACCAGTCGGATCTCAGCAGGCTTATATTTAATATTGTCTTCTTTGGTCACATAATGAATTGCAGAATGAGAGTCAAATACCCTAATAGACTTTAACTCTTCATCCGAAGTAATATCTTTTTTCCAGAGTAAACTTTTAGGAGCCGAATTACCTACTTGTATGGTCAACGTTGCTTCAGAAGTGACCGTTGATGGAGCAAAAATATTTGTCATTATATCGGGCACGTTACCACGTGTTAAACATGCAGATTTTAGTATTTTGGCATAACTAGATTTTCCTGCACCGTTATCACCATAGACAGCAGTCATACCGCTTGCTGAGAAACTGAGTTCTTCATTTTCTACAAGTGCTGATACATTTTTAACATTACTTAAGCCTAGTAAATTGACAGGTTCATCTTCATGACCAAAGCCAGTGGCAAGAACAGGCATTGCGTGACTTTTGTATTGCTTGTTTTGTTCTAATAGTTTGAATTCCATTTGGGCCATTGTGCATAAGGAGTTCAAATGATCATTGTTCAATTCACCATGTTCAAGAGCTAATCTTATAGCTTGTCTCCACCACAAAGGTTTATCTTTGTTAACCCATTCAACTACCTTTTCAATTGGTTTCATATGTCATCCATTACTGTTCAATTAAAATGAAGAGATTATAGAGTAAATCAACAGTTCACATCGAACCAATTTATTTCTTGATTTGAATCATGCAATATTGAATTTATATAGGCTAAGGGAATATTTATACTATTTACTGGAAGTTAAGCAAGTGATGAGGATTGTGTACAAGTGTTGCTAACATGGAAAACATATAATGATACGCAGTACTTACCCGTTTAAAAGATAGAGGTTCACTTCTGCTTTCAGTTAAAGTTTAATTTGATCTTAGGCTCAGGGCGCGAAGCGCCAAAGAACCATTATCATGTTCATAAATTAGTTAGAAAGAGCCTTATAAACGGTAGTGCGAGAGCAGTTGAGCTGTTTAGCTATTTGAGATTTATTAGTACCTATTTTTGCAAGTGCGCAGATATTTTCATTTAATTCTATATTAACAGGTTTACCTTTATATTTTCCTTTCAGCTTGGCTATCGCTATACCTTCACGTTGACGCTCAAGCATCATAGAACGCTCAAACTGATAGATACCACCTAACATTGTCAGCATTAATTGCTGCATTGGGTTATCTTCGCCAGTGAACGTTAAAGATTCTTTGTGAAATATAAGCTTTACGCCTTTATCAGTTAACTCTTTAACAAGTGTAAGAAGATTTTCGGTATTGCGAGCCATTCGGCTTATGTCATGCACATGAACAGTATCGTCTTTTCTAACAAATTTTATAAGTTCCTTCAGTGCCGGTCGGTTTGTATCTTTACCGCTACACTTATCGGTGAACGTTTCATCTAGTGGGACTTCCTTTAATTGTCGTTCAGTGTTTTGTTCCATTGTAGAAACCCGAATATACCCGATTTGCTTACCACTCATATTTATTCCTTGGAAAGTGTTCACTTTAACTCTTAGGTGTCATAACAATATACGTACAGTTAGTTAAAATCAACTTAAAATGAACACAATAGCGATTAATGATGAACGTACATTTGACTATGCCTAAAATGTACATTCAAGATAATATAGTTTGTGGATTATTTACCCCATCATTTTTGCATACATTTTTTTAAATCCTTCTAATATTTCAGGATTCATCTCTTCAGTAGGTTCACTTAGCTTTTTCAGTAATTTTGCTTGTAGGTAGTCAGGCACTTCACCATAACTGTAAAAAGTAGTTAAAACAGATTGATGACCTAAATTTTGACTCCATGCTTTAAATACTTTTGGATCAGTACATATATCCATTCCTAAGTGAACTAAAGTATTACGGAAACTGTGTGGATTAAAATAGGGTAAATCAGCAGATTTAAATCCTTGCTTGAAAACCCTACGTATAGCGCCAGCCGTAGACCAATGTTCCTTTAATAGACCTATTGCTTCAAACTTGTGTTTTGAACTGTTCTTTACTTTGGTTTTTGGAAAAAGAGGATCATCAGGACTAAACATTAACTCCTTAGTCAAATAATTAAACCACTCTGTAAATATTTTCAAAGGTAACTCTCCAACAGGAAAGAAATAGGTCGTAAACGTTTTGCTATATTTAGTGTTAACTTCTCGTGCATCTTGATTTAAGGCTTGATCTTCAAGACAAATATGTTTTATTTTTACTGACGCTATTGCACTATCTCTCGCTCCTGTTAACAAAGTGAACGCCACTAACGCCCTATCTCTCATTTCAATATTAGTAGTACTCGGCATTGCCTCAAGTACCTGAACAATCTGCTCTATTTTTGGTACTGGTTTATTTCGCTTAGCTGTTGCAATTCTGGTGTCTTTATTAGACAAGTTAAAATATTCTGTATCACTATATTTAATACTAAACTTATAATTACCTTGCATTGATAAATATTGAAAAAATGTTTTTAAATGACGCATGGTTGTATGT
>OJIR01000193.1_pt1 | contig 21198 bp, 16 predicted proteins | sample 1595711 | NCBI WGS metagenome assembly OJIR01 (sample SAMN05416846, study PRJEB24817) | seawater metagenome | isolation source: Sea water | place: Canada:Atlantic | collected 2013-07
CCCCAGCTTTTTTCGCAGCCTCCATAATTTGAAATGCGCGATTAATATCACCATTGCGATTCGCCAAAATTTTTCATTATGTTGAATTTCGTGATGAACACTAAGCACACGGAGTAGTTCGGGAAACAATTTAGTTTCCAAATCACGCGCCTCAGTAAAATCCGAGTCTTTCTGGATCTTTCCTAAACCATAAGGCGTAGCGACAACAGAGTCCATACTCTCCCAAATGCCCCTTCTATCATAGGAGACACACCACTCGCCCAGAAATACAACCGGGCGATCGTGCTTCCAAGTACGCTCGTCCGCACTGGTTATCATATAATGTGATCCGCTCGTCACCTACCCCCCCCTCTACTACCCTTACAATGGTCTCAATCTGTCCCACTCATCGAAGTTGGATTTTTATCACGAGACCAAAACATCGGAGCGCCTAACACAAATTAATGAGTTCAGTGCCCAAAAGCATACAACCTCTAGCCTTGTCCTCTTTTGTCGACTAGTTTCTATCGAACTTTGGAAGCCAGGCGCCATTCACTTTTTCAAATAAATCCGTGTTGACGAAACCATCTAAAATATTATCAAAGTATTTTTCGCTCATGCCCAAGTACTGACAAAATTCGTGCTTATTCTTTTCATCGTACTGACCGTCTATTTCTCTCACTATCTCGAGGGCATCCTCTCTTTCTATCCGCCTATTTCGTATTGCAATATTGAGCTGGTCCGTAGCCCGCCCATAGCCGAATTTCAGATACTTTATGTGCTCCCTGATATCTATGAATTGCATGTCGCAGTTTTCATAATCAACCCAGGAACCTTTGGGTGCAGTGTCCAAAGGTTTCCAACCAATGCTTTTGCAAACTTCCAGGTGCTCCATGGCATCCCATTTGTGGTATTGCCCGAAAAAAGTACCATTGATACCCTTAGCAGCCACTTCTTCATCACTTGGATAGCGCAGCGCATCAATGTCGCCAGAAGAGATTTCCTGATCAATCATATCTTCCTCCCTAATGCCGCGCATTCCGGCGAATTCTTGCCGCCATCTACGATCCATGATCATGCTGTCCCTACTCTTTTCAGGCCCCCCATACTCCAGTTGGGGGTTTTCACCGTAAACGACAAGCTTGATGCCAAAGTTAGCCGCTATTGAAAAAGGAACGGTAAAAATGCCTACGTGATTGACCCAATAAGGATCCCCAACAATTTCAAATCCTTTCAACACCAGCTTCTTAACAACCAAAGGGTTAAGAGTGAAGTGCATATGGTCAACACCAATTTCCTTCATCACCTCAAGATTCTCTCGCCCTATCGATGTTTGGTCGAACTGGTCAAAAGTGACTGCTAACGGCTTCATGCCATATATCTTCTTCATGGCATATACTTGCCACGTGGAATCCTTTCCTCCGCTAACTGGGACTATACAGTTGTAGGATTCGCCCCCTCCTTTGTAACCTTCCAACAAATCAGTAAAGGCCTTTTTTCTTTCGTCCCAATCAATAGAGTTGGAAATCCCGTGTATCCTGTCCGCCGAGTTACAAGAATCACATATTCCATCTGCATCAAAAAATAAGTCGGGCTTCGTGTCTGGGAATAGGCATCTTTTACAAAAATTAATATTCATACAATTCTTACCTTGATATTACTCTCGTCTAAATAACTTTTAATTCCGACAATACTCTCTCCAACCCAATGAAAAATACTACCGGCGCAAACTGCATCTACGCTCAAGTCAAACGCACGTTTAAAATCCTCTTTGCTCCCGCATCCACCTGCCACGAGCAATGGAACGCGAGTTATTTTCCTTACTTCTTCTATTAAATGAAGGTCAAACCCCTCCATCGAACCATCTCGAGCTATATCATTAATCAGAACTTCCCCAACGCCAAGTTTCTGGGCCGCGATCAAGACCTCGAATAAGTCAGTACTGTCTAACTTTTTCTCGCCATTATTATAGTACACATGGTAGATCCCATCCTCGAACTCAACATCTATGGACAAGATAACCGCTTGGCTCCCATACTTAGCAATTACCTCCTCGACTACCGAAGCGTCAGTGAAAAAAATTGAATTCACTACTATCTTGTCTGCACCTGACTGATAAACAAGATCGGCTTTTCCTAGCGAATCTACGCCTCCACCAAAGGATAACGGCATGTTACAAAATTCAGACACCCTGCTTAAAAGATCACAATTGATGTTCCCCCTACTCGCGGCATCCAAATCCAGTATTACCATTTCATCAGCGAACCGCTGGCTAAAAACCTTAATTGCTGACATCGCGTCTCCAACAACGCGGTGCTCTCTAAAACCGATGCTTTTAACCACTGACGCGCCTTTAAGAAGCAGTATCGGAACTATTCTAACTTTGAGCATCAGTATACTCTAAGAAATTTTTCATTATAGCGTATCCAACTGCTTGGCTTTTCTCTGGGTGAAACTGAACACCAAATATATTTTCTTTCTGAAATCCTGCAACAATCTTTTCACCATAAAAATCAGTAAAAACGGTCTTGGTCGCTTCATCGATCTTACAGTGGTAACTATGTACAAAATAAGCATTAGCTCGCTCTTTTACGCCCACCATCAACGAGCACTCATCGTCACACAAAAGTTCGTTCCAACCCACATGTGGAACCGGACCTAACGAGTTGGGCAGCCTTTGCACTGTACCTCGAATCAGGGAAAGGCCTTCGGAAAAACCATGCTCCGAACTGCTATTGAGCATCAACTGCATACCTAGACAAATACCTAAAATCGGCTTGGATTCAGCAAAACGTTTGATTGCATTTACCATATCGATCTTCGATAGTTCCGCCATTACGGCCGGAAAGGCTCCAACACCGGGCAGGATAAGCTTGTTGACGTCCTCAATCTCATCAGCGGTGGATATCTGCTTAACACTGTAACCTAACTTTTCAACCGTGTTTGAAAGCGACTTGATGTTGGCATGACCAGTCTTGAGAATGCCTATATCCATGAATTTTTCTCCAAGGCTTTGCCCGAAAAACCGAAAAAACCTCCAGCACTTTTGTGCACCCTCGCTAGTGCATTTAAGCGCTAAAACCGAAACGAATCTATAGGTCTTGCGCTTGGCGCTCCATTAAGAACCAGTTGATGTCATCCTGGGGAAATTTTGGATCTTTATGATAGACGAACCCGTAATCAATTAACGTCATCTCAGGATAAAGGTCTAAAATCTCTCCTGCGAAGTCACGCTTAAACAACCGATCATTATGGCCACGGTAGGGTATGCCTACCGGAGATGGATTATAATATTCAGCTACTAAAAGATATCGACCGCAACTAGCCACAAGCTTCTTATAAACATCGGGCAATTCATCAGGGTTTATATGTATCAAAACACCTTTTATGAAACTTAAATCGAACTTTGCATCGGCATCGAAGTCCAGTATTGAAGAGTGAAATACATTTGCGGGAGGAATGACATTTTTGAGTTCATCAGCAGCTTCGGAGTTTATTTCAATCCCGTACTGTTCTTGCTCAGGGTAAAGCAACTTTAAGGCCTTAAGATTCATACCTATATTTGCGCCGAACTCAATACAGGTATCAAGATTTCTGGCTCTCTTGAGCATATCCGCCCACATTACTAGATTCGACGCGAGCAGTTTATCGCCCTGATTTCTGTCTATGTAGTCGTTACCAAACTCGCCAGACCAAAATTCTTCTTGCTCTGTTTTAAATGTCATTAACCACCTCAAAAAAATTGATTTTCATTTTTTACTTGTTTTTCGGTCCACACGTCTTGTCATGCTTATCCCAAGTATCGACTTCCCCAAATACCTGGAATTACGCTATCGCAACGACTAACTTTCTGCCTTCCAATCCGAGGGAGGAAACTAGGATAATCCCCCCTGACCCTCCGCAAAGATACAGTTTATCAAAAAAAGTATACCTTTCCTCTGTCGCAAAAACACGTTCTCTATTTTTTGTTTTTTGTTTTTTGTTTTTTGCGACTAAGCCTAAACTTTTCTTGTAGTATCTTAAGTTTAATGTTGGGGTTTTCCAACCCTGCTGCTCCCGAATATCTATAAGGAAGGCAAACTCCTTTCTCGAATACCGATTGCGGACGCAAATTAGTAGACAAACATTTTTGACAATACTTCAATGAGTTAACTCTGTATCAAGTTGAAGGTTAAAGCCGTACCACGTGAGATTGCACGCGAGGCCTTTTTTCCAAGGCAATCGTCAAAATGTCTGGGCGACAATCCATAGCCAGGCCGGATGCTTTTTACATTGCTAGAGGTAAATAGTTCGCCTTCAGCTACATCACGCACCACATAGAGAGAGCGTCTAAACTTAATATTGCCTTTTTCAGCTTCAGTTACTTCATAGTTTACCCTTCCAACCGACTGCCATGCTATTTTTGCATCTCCACACAAGTCAGCCAATTCGTTCGGTTCCAAAGAAAAACTATCATCAACGCCACCGCCGCTCCGATCAAGAGTGACGTGTTTTTCGACAACGCAGGCGCCTAGAACAACGCCGGCAACTGCTGTGGCGTTATTAATTGTGTGGTCTGACAAACCTGTTAAGACACCAAAACTCTGAGAAATGTCTCTAATCGTGCTCAAGTTGTACTGATCCGACGGCGCCGGATAACCACTCACACAATGTAAAACCACTAGATCATCACACCCGTTTTTTCGCGCAACTTCGATGGCTTCTTCAATTTCTAACTTATTGGCCATCCCCGTTGACATAATTAGGGGCTTTCCAGTTTGCGCCGCCCGCTTGATTAATGCGTGGTCCACAAGTTCAAATGATGCAATTTTATATGCGGGAGCGTTAAGTTCTTCCAGCAACTCTATAGCGGTGTTATCAAACGGGGAACTAAAAATTGTTATCCCCAATTTTTTGGCTTTTTCAAAAAGTGGTTTATGCCAATCCCAAGGCATATGTGCCCCTTTATAGAGCTCATAAAGGCTCTGGCCGTCCCACAAACCGCCGTGGATTTGAAATTCTTCCGAATCACAGTCCATAGTAATAGTGTCATGAGTATACGTTTGGAGTTTAATTGCATCTGCCCCAGCTTTTTTCGCAGCCTCCATAATTTGAAATGCGCGATTAATATCACCATTATGATTCGCCGATAGTTCAGCGATTATGTAGGGTGGATAACTAGGCCCAATAAGCCTGCCGTCAATCTTCAGTGAATTCATCATTTTCTCATGCTAAGGGTTTGCGACTAAATTCTTCGTTGGTTAATCTCTGATAGCCGCCATTTTCAAACAATCTTTGTGAAGCGCGGTTAGCTTCGAGCACAACCGCTTTTAGTGTGAAGTCAGGAAAAATACGGTCTGCTACAGAAAGCGCGGACCTTGCAATACCCCGGCCATGACACTCAGGATCAACCAATATCGAAACCAGATAGGTGCCGGTGTACTGCCGGTCTAAACGCAAGACACCGCTTGAACTGGCTCGTTCTTTGTCCCTTATAATATAAAAGTAGTTTTGATTCTGCTTCAATTTATCGTTCATCCAATCCTTATGCTCGTTCCACGAGGGAAGGGCCGGATTCAATGCAAATTTCCGAGTTTCCGGCGCAAGTTGCCAACGATATACCAATTCAATGTCATCTTCCGTCGCTGCTACTAACTCCACCGCTGCGCAATCTTGCGCATGCATTAAGCAGGAGATTTCAAGCAAAGCCCTATAGGCACCACGGCCGTCACAAATTGCAAGGTTGGCGGCTGTATAAGCATCCCACTCCTCTAGCAGTTCCCGCACAGCGCTCACTAATTGGCTTTGAATAGCATCCATTGCTACGGATTTCGCTGCGCCCGCCTTAACAAATTGCCCGCAAATCTCAACTTGATTATCCGCCACGGGAATCAGGATGCTCGGCAATCCAACGCAGGCCCTTTCCCAGCTAGTGGTGCCTGCTGCGCCTATGGAAATATCATTTTTGAGCATTAACTCAGCCATATCATCGACAAACTCAAGATGCTCAACGTTAGCTTTACCCTCAGCCCAACTCTTAATCGACGTGTAGTGCACTGCGACTTTACTCACCAATACAGTGAAATGTGCGTCGATTACGCCTACCAACGTTTCTAGAACTTTTAAAGTTACATTATTAACATCGCCGCTTCCCACATAGATCAGTACGCGGGGTCTACCCGACAGTCCTGTTCTATTTAGTCCATCCTCATGATGTCTAGCGAAGGGCAAAGCTAAAAGCGCATATTCGGGGCCAGCTAACAACCTACTGGCTCCGTGATAGGCGTTGGGTTTGCGCCCTAAAGTCTGATCTATAACGAGGTCTGCATCATGCTCTCGCACCAAATCATCAATGGCTACAACCTTGCACTGTATCGAAGATTTAAGCTTTTTGTGCCACTCGGCACCAATTGCGTAATGGTCCGTAACAACTAAATCTGCATCACATGCTATGCCTATAAAGTCGGCAACATCTTCCTTAACGCTTCGCTGCAGCCAGGCTCGATAGTCCTTGTCGTTAGCGGGAATCATTTGAACCAACGGCGGCGTAAGGATGTATACGGCGAAACCCCTTTCTCTAATCAGGGAGATCGCATCTCCATGCTGTGGCAAACAGGCAAAGTATATTTCGTCACTTATTGATTTAAGCATTGCAGCTAGTGACAAACATCTCATCACATGCCCACTTCCAATCCAACTAGAAGCGTCAACTCGAAAGACTATCTTCACTCAGTTAACCCGAGAGTTCATTGCATGGTATAAAGTTTCTGCAAACTGCCAGTCTTCATGGGTATCAATATCCTGAACACGCTCACGCGGTACTAACACGATACGAGAGTGCTTGGCAAAAATCTCTTTGTTATCCAGAAACGCAGTTTTCTGCCCCCAATAAAACTGACCTGCGTCATGGTAGGATTCCGTCAGGTCTTGCGAACGAGTTGCCGCATGCCCCGGTTGTATCATTGTAACTTCCCCCTTGGCACTCAACTCTATGGCTCGCTGAATCGCAAACGGGAACAAGGCAGCGCTGAACACGAACTCCACGCGCTCCGCTACCATTTTCGAATAACCTAAGGATAAATCGTCTTTGTCGATAAAAGGAGCTGTAGCGTAGATACAGCAAACAGCCTCAATTGGCCAATTTTGTGCTTCACACCAACGAATAGCATGGGCAACCACCTGAATTGTCGTGGCGTAATCATCGGATATTTCCGGTGGACGAACAAATGGGACCTCTGCACCATAGAGCTCGGCTATCGTCGCAATCTCTTTGTCGTCCGTTGACACTATCACCTTATCAAAACAACCAGAATCAAGCGCAGCCTCAATCGAGTAGGCGATCATTGGCTTGCCACAAAATTCCTTTATATTTTTTCGTGGGATGCGCTTACTACCTCCACGAGCAGGAATAATCGCCAGCTTCACAAACTTACAGCCTCACGAATCACTTCCACTACCCGATCTTGGGCGGCTTCTGTTAAACCAGGAAATAAGGGAATACTTATAGCCTCACGATGATATTGCTCTGCCTGTACGCAGTAACCTTGTTTAAACCCCATTTTCTCATAATAAGGTTGGCGATAAACCGGGATATAGTGCAAGTTCACGAGCACACCTTCCGCATAAATCGCATCATAAACTTGGCGTTGGGTCTTTTCAATTTGATCCAACTTTAGCCGAACTACATACAGATGATAACTAGAGTAACTGTCTGAGTGCTGCCACGGAGTTACCAGTGGCAACGATGTCAATCGACTATCGTAACGACTAGCAAGCGTATGTCTGTTGCCAATAAACTCGTCAAGCCTCTGCATCTGGCTCAACCCCAAAGCAGCTTGAATATCTGTCATGCGATAATTAAAACCTAACGCAATTTGTTGGTAATTCCAGATCTCATCATTTGGTCGTACTTGCATGTCTGCCGCTGAACTACTAATTCCGTGGCTCCTAAACAAAGCTAATCTATGCGCTAGAGCTTCGTCATTAGTAAGCGCCATACCCCCTTCACCGGTGGTAATGATTTTAACCGGGTGAAAGCTAAATACTGTAATGTCGCTGTAGCGACAATTGCCAATAGGTTGATCTTTGTATTTACCACCGATGCCATGTGAGGCATCTTCGATAATCATGAACCCATACTGTTGACTAAGTGCGTGAATTCCTGACATATCGCAGGATTGCCCGCAAAGGTGCACTGGAATAACAACCTTTGGCAGTTGGCCAACTTTTTCTGCCTGCTCAAGTTTTTCTGCTAATCGTTCGACACTGATATTATAGCTAGCCGGATCTATATCTACAAAATCCACAGTCGCCCCGCAATATAAAGCGCAATTCGCGCTAGCGACAAATGTATTGGGCGAAGTCCAAACAATATCGCCTTCGCCAACGCCCAATGCCAAACAAGCAATATGCAACGCACTCGTTGCACTGTTCACTGCGACAGCATTTTGCGCACCACAATAATCAGCAACTTTCCTTTCAAACGCGGGAACCGTTGGCCCTTGAGTCAGAAAGTTGGATTGCAAAACTTCAACAACGGCTTCTATGTCCGCTTGGTTTATATCTTGACGTCCGTATGGAATCATATCTCGCTCAGCTCGTTTTCTTTAAAAAGTAAATTATCGAAGTACCTATCCCGTGACTAACCAATTACATATACACCTGCCGTGATCGAGCAGCCTCGCGCAACAAGTCCAGCTGCTCACTGTCAACAAATTCTGCGTTTTCCCTATACTTCCTTTCCAAACCAAAATAATTCTCGTAAGAATCGTATTTAAAATCAAGGGATGTGGACCCTTCCGGAACGATGACCGTAACGTCAATGCCTTCAGCTGCTACTTTAAGCCTAGCCCGGTACTCAACTAAGTAATCTTCATCGGCTTCATAAAATGGTTTTCCGTCTGCATAGAAATGCCCAAAAAAAGGAGGGGTTCCAAGATAATCGCAACCAATCAGAACTGCTTTTGAGAATCCCAAGTATTTAGCAACACCCAACATGGTATCAAGTGCTCCACGGCAATTGGCAAAGCTACCTGCTAGGTCGTGGCTATATGAGCTATTATCTCCAAAGTGGTAGTAGTAGTGCATATTTTCTCGCCGGCACAAGGTCGAGTGAAAATTCGTGATATTTGCAAACGTCTTAACGTTCTTGTACTTGTTAAGCACCCCAGCAAATATGGGGCGCAATTTATTTTTCTGCACCCGCCCGATATCCGGCTGAGCATTGTATAGTAAAGAGTAAAGGCTATAAGAGTCCGTTGTGATGTTGTACTTCACATTTAGCGACTCCATACCCTTGTCTAAAAGCTGAAAGGAACATACGATCGAAGGGATCTGGGGAAGGCTTGAAACGTCGTAATATTTCAAAGACCCTCCATTCGCAAAAATGAAACACGTCTCGCCAGCATGGATATTTTTTAACTCTTTATTTTTTTCGATTAACGGCTTGTGGCATTTCCATACTAGCAACAAAGCAGAGCGAATCACTCGCATCAAAAAACCCATCAATACACCTTTCACTTAAGTCCTATCCAACCCTAGTAATATGTTAACAACCTTTGGGGCTTACGATTTACGCCGTAAGAAGTTTCGCAGCCAATATGATGCTTGCTAGGGCAATCCTTCACATCACCCGCGTCGCAACATTTCCTCATGACTAGTAAAGAAAAAACGTCAGAGTTTTAAGTTCGTTCACAACGAGATCCTAGGCTCAAATCCGGAATTATCCCTCTTTATTCATTAATAACCAAGCAATATCACCAATTACCGCTGGCTGTCACGGCAATCACAGAAGCACCACTCGCTCGCCATCATCCGACGTTAGGTGATTCAAAATGCAACCAACAAATCTCTATATTTAGATAACTAATAACCCAGCCCGCCACGCGGAATTAAAGTTAACTTAGGAACATATTTCTTTCAGCTCAAATTGGCAAAATTGCTAATTATAAATTTTTACTTAACAACAATACAAAAGACCGAAGAAACTCATTCATGGATCTGATTTTTACTTTCTCTAACGCACCTGCTCTTCCCACCCGTTAACAAATTTCACAGGCCAGCAATATCCAGCCCATATTCTTTTAGGCGAAGCAAAAATGCATGGCCATTACCTTATCCGCAAAACCGTACCCTGCGGCTAGAACATGTAATCTCAATCGCGCCTAAATCTGATTACTTAACCTAAACATTTGATCGTAATTACTTTGTTGAACAATTTTTCCACCATCCAACTTGATAATAAAATCGCAGTCTTTCAGCGTAGAGATCCGGTGGGCTACTATCAACATCGTAATTTCCCTACTCAGGCCCTCTATCGTTTGCATGACGGCCTGCTCGGTTTTGTCGTCAAGCGCACTTGTAGCTTCATCGAATATGATGACACTTGCGTTCTTGTAAAGCGCTCGAGCTATGCCGATACGTTGTCGCTGGCCACCACTCAGGCGTACACCCCTCTCACCAACATTCGCGTTATACCCATCTAGGCCATTCTCAATGAATTCAGCTATTTGGGCGCGCTCGGCTGCTTCACAAACACGAGCAAAATCAATTTCATTAGGAGGGACCCCGAAAGCTATATTTTCACTGACGGAGCAGTCTGCCAAATAAATATTTTGCGGTACATGGGCAATAGAGCGCCGCCAAGAAGAGCGGCCAATTTCGGAGTCAATTATGTTCCCATCAATAGAGATTTCACCATCCGTGGGGCTGTGCAAACCCATTAATAAATCAAGCAGGGTACTCTTCCCGCCTCCTGTACCCCCAACAATTCCGACACGGGACCCTTTCGTGATCGTAAGATCTATACCGGAAAGTACCAAAGGTTCCATTTCAGTATATCTAAAACTCACATTGCTAAGATCAATACGCTGCTTCAGCCCCACTGGCTGCACAGGCGGTAATATGGCTTCGCTAGGCAGTGGCTGCTCCAACAACACCAAGACATCTAAGAGGGCAGCATGATTGCCCGCGATCACAGACCAGTTACCATAAACCTGCTGAACAATCGGCAAAAGTCTTTGCGCACCAAGTGCGAGTATGGCTAAGACGGACAACGATTCCGAAACACCCGCTGGGCTACCATTTAAGAAAATGACAAAACAAGCGACAAGCACCAACGCCAGTGATTCCATGACATATCGCGGAAATTGACTAATAAAAGAGAGTTGAACATGGCTACGCCGCAGTTTGTTCACAGATTTTTCATAAAAGTTAATATAGACGTTTTGGCTACCATCCAATAACACATCACGAATTGATCCCAGCCCCTCTTGTAGAGCTTTGACCACTGTGTCTTGCTCTCGCGCCACTATGCCGCTATTTGTCGCAAGTCGCCTGCGGGTAATGTATGCGATTGCTGCGTAACAAATACCAAAGCTCATTGACGCAGCGAATGCGGTAGTAGGATCGACCACCACTAAGGTAGTTACGATAGCAAGAAACAGAAGAGTTGATGTGATCAAAATCATTACCGCGCTTAAGACACCAGAGGCGGCAGCTACTTTTTGCGTGATGCTACTGATTACTTGGCTAGTGCTCCGCGAAATGTGCACTGCATAAGGTTGAAAAAGTGTTCGTCGGTAGACCTCTACACTTAAGTCTGCTCCACAGCCATTACCAAGATGCACAGTACCCCAAACTAGGCACAGCCGTAGCGCTCCAGCAAGCACTGCTGCCAGTCCAAATGCGACTGCCAGCGGCAAAACTAATTGTGCGCCCGTGGTGATCTCAAGCGCCTCAGCAAGATATGCTACCACCGCATACTCCATCACTTTATCCGGCTGCGTAATAGCCGCGATAAATGGCAAAACGGCTCCCAAACTAACAATCTCAGCAAAGGCGCTGAAGATGGTCAGCACCATCAACGCCTTAAACTGTCGGTGCCGTCGCAGAGGCAGACAAACCCAGAGGGATTTAAGTGTCTTAGCAATCGATCGGTCCACTGTATATTTCATTCCTTTTTAACTGACTTAATGCATTTCTTGGCAGTATGGCGGCAAATCCACAAATGCTCGCAGACTAGCCAGTGCGTCACCCAACACTGTCGGCGACCAACCCTTCGCACTAAGTATAATAAGACGATTTCGCCAATTGCACGCTTAACTAACCTGCCCTGCGAACCCTTCCTATACAACCGCATTCACCCTTCAATTGTAAGCGTTCAACCAGACCCATTTTATATATTGGTGCTAGGGGAATGCTAGTGCATTGTCCGATTCAAAAAGGTATTTAAGCGCCGAACTGCGTTTGGTGATTCCAGCATCTAAACTTATCGGAAGCCTTTTCCGATCATACTCAGACAGCCATATCTAGACAAATTGAAACGCCAATTAGAAACAATTTTCACTGCTCGATCGCAAATCCACGCATTCACCAAGCATACCCGCTCATCACACGCACCAATGCTACGTGAGATAAAGCACATCCATCTTTGAGTTTAACTGTTGGTACCTGAGCGGATAAAGCGCCGATACAACAGCGCCAACCAACGCAGTTCGTCAGGCAACTTTTTCTAGGTAGCCAAATTTATTTTTCGACCAAAGTGCACTAACAACACGAAGACCACTGACAAAAAGCCACCAAACAACGTCCCTAAAATACAAATCGTCGCTCGCTTAGGCTGAGACTTCTCCACGGGTATCATACTTGGACTTACGGCTACAAAAACATATTCAGGACTGGCCTCTGCCAGCATTTTTTTCTTAGCCTGCTGTTCAATTATTGAAAAGTACACCTCTTGCATCTCAGCAACAGACGTTTTTGCAAGCTGGGCCTCCAAATGCTCAATAGAGCGACTCACTTTTTCCAATTGACGGTTTTGCATGTGTTTGTTAATAGCGCTTACGTATAGATCAAGCCAACGCTTGGCGATCTCAGGGGAATAATATTCAATGGCAACAGTGAGCAATCCAGACGTTGAATCTTCCGTAACGCCTAATCTTCCAGAAAAAGAGCGAAACAGCTGCCAGCTAGTTGGTTCCTCGACCAACCACTGTTTATTTGCTACACTGTAAACTTCACCATTAATCTCCAAGCGATTTGTTTCCTTACTCCAGCCATTTGCTGCAACAAGCTCGGCGGCCAAGTCATTTTCACCAACAAAGCCATCAATAAAACTCCAAGATTTCATAATCTCCTGGGCAATTTTGGCTTCGTTCGATTGCCCACCACCAACACTAACGCCGGCTAAAGATGCAAGGCCACCCAGTTGACCTAGCGCCCCTGACAAACCGCTACTCGAAGACTCCGCTGGAGCCAGCAAAGCCTCTGCTCTATATTGGTTTGGTATAGATAACGCATAAAAGACTGAAATGACCGCAAAAACAAGGGTGATAGCGACAATTACAAATTTACCGGCCCAAAGAACACCAAAAATCTCGCGCAAGTCGATTTCATCATCGAAATGAACGCTTTCCTGCTGGTTTGATGTCTCTGTGCTCATTTAAATTCTCACTCTTTTGTTGCCAAAACAATTTGAGGTGAAACGACCGAACTGCTGGCGATAAACCAACCTCTCAACAACGAATCACCCTCCCGAATATTCTATGCCTATAAGCATCACAATAATATCTCTGCACTCTAACAACGGCTCTGGCATTGCTGCCACGCTTATCATTAACGCGTTTATAGACGCCTATAATTGCACCTTCACTTGGCGCTAACGCCAATCGTTTTATGAACGATTAATAGTCTCCTCAACCAAAACAACCGATCTGCGCCTCAACTATTGCGAGACCGCGTCTATCGTATATTTAACGGATCAACATATAGATATATAGACAAATTTATTTTTACTTATTTTTCAACGCAGATACGAAGAGGCCTTGCGATGATCTAGCTACAACTGGTCTCCGCTAGACCAACATTTAGGCACTAAAAAAAATAAAGTCAAAATTTCTTGGTCTGCTGAACACGTCAGCACGAGGCTACTAAAAAATGCTCAATCACAACGCCATGAGCCCTAAACTTCCACCTCGTCGAGCCATCATCCAAAATTCTTCAACAACGTATGATCAACTCTATTTCAATCTAAACGCACAGTCATTTTGGTGCTTAAAAGAACATGAACCAAACAGTAAATTAAAAAGACCCCTGCCCACGCCGAGGAATCAAGTGCAAGATATCCAGTCAGGTAAATCACTAACGGGACCAACGCCGATAACAACGAAAGCGCCAACCCTGTATAGCTATTTGCTACCAACGAGGAAAAGCCCATAGCTTTGAACTTTGTGAAAACTCGATTATGCAGGTGGTTGTTATCTGCCTTCATTGGTGATGAACCACTCCGCCAACGCAAAAACATAACACGGACAAGCTCAACGCATGGATAACTTAACAAACAGCCGTAGAACCAAACACTTGACCCTCCTTGGGAATATAGATCGACGCATACTAGGGCCATCAACGCTGAGATACTGTAGGAGCCAAAATCACCGAGGAACATCAAGCCTGTAGTCATATTAAAAGCTGTAAAGACAAAAATGCTGGCTATCAGAGCAAAATAGAACACCGCGCCGGTTTGCATGTACGCGACAAGAAAAACAACCATGGCAATATTGGAGAGCAAACCATTAGCGCCATCAGCAATATTGCCGGCATTGATGAATCCAACGACACAAATTGTCACACCCAACCAAAGGATAGTTTGGAGATTTAGTATCTGCGGCATGGGTTCTGGAAATACATTCGTTGGCAACAAGTGAGGGTTGGTCCAAAAGAAGAGTCCAACAAGAACAAAGAGGAAAAGCAGACGACTCATTGCCGAAAGTCTTTCGAAAAAATCTTCCCAAAGCCCTACTAATCCGGCAGCTAGCGCAACCCACTCATAGCCGCGAAAATATTGGCTAGGCCTAAAAGAATCCGCGAGAGCTAGCTCTTTGTTTAAAAACTGCCAACAAAAAAGTACGAATGCTATCGCCCCAAAAAAGACCAAAACGCCACCAAATCGAGACGAGTTTCTCTCAGAAATACCATGTTTATCCGCTCGATCCTCAAACCACCTCTTGTAACTGATATAGGTCATCGCAACGATCATCATCACCCCAACAAGCCCACCAAATAGCCCACCGAGTAATAGCAGGAGGAAGAACGTTAGCGGGCGTAAAAAATCCACGGGGTTAATCATAGTGAAATCATATATTCTTGACGGTTAAAACCATAATTATCCACCACGTGCAGCAAACCAATTGATCGAACAAGTAGAAAGCTCTCGAGACACGTCAGTGCCCCAAAAGCCGTAAAACTTACGGCATAACAACAGCGCCTCTCACCCTCCACATAAACCCTTCACTGTAGAAGTATTCATGATCAAAACCAGTTAGGAGTTGAAGAAAAAAAGCGCGCGCAACTATCATTCCCAAATTAGAGACGAAACAAAGGAAATAACGAGGCGATGCTGTTAAACACAACCGTTGTCACTTCGCGGTACTTCGTCAACGTAGGTTGGTAGTCCTCATTAAGCGGGACCACGATAGTGTCCCCAGGACGAATAGCAGCACTATTCCTTGCTTCAAACTTAAACAACTTCCTTCCGCCACCTAATCTTTCAACTCCGCCATTCGCCCTAACAACGTAGATTTCCCTCGGTAGCGCTCGAGTTGATACCCCAGCGGCATATTCTACATAATCGTTAGTTGTTCGATCGGCTTGAAAACGAAATGTACCTGGCTCTCGAACTTCACCGATAACCGAGACAGTATTACTAAACTCAGGAACGTATAAGGAATCCCCTGCTTGTAATTGAATGTCCGCATCCGAATCTCCGGCTAAGATTGCAGGCAGATCTATGACCACACGTCCGCCTACATCCTCATCCAGCAACATTTCGATGAGTTCCTCTCGGCTACTCACCTCGCGCTCGCGGCTAACTCCGTTACCTTCGTCCTCTCGCGTTCTATTTTTGGATATTTCAGATCTCTGAATTGAGGTAACCAACTTGCGTATTTGTTCTTGCTCTCTTTTCTTGGCTGATGTCTTGATCAGTACCGCTCCCTCAGCAAAAGCCACCTGATTCAGCCCACCGGCACGCAATAGAATAGAAGACAGCGTCTCTCCGGGTGCGATCGGGTATTCACCTGGCGATACAATCGCCCCAGTAATCGACACCACGTCACCATAGGACCAATTCGGAATTCTACGAATCTGTATTTGGTCTCTAGGCTCTAATTTGAATTCACTGCTGCCGTTCAATATATCAGCCAACGGGATTGCAATAGTACGCAAATCCGCAGTCCCGTCAGCTTCAAAACTTAAACGAGTAACTTCCGCTCGATCTAGGTAGGCCGAGGCCTCAAAGCCGCCGGCAAGTTCAATAAGCTGGGAAATTTCTCTACCCCGAAGAAGAGGGTACGTACCGGGCAGTCGCACGTCGCCAGCCACCGTGACCAAGAAAGTTTCTGAGGGCGTTCTAGCCTGGGCCTGCAAACGAAAAACCACTTCCTCAATGAGTTCTTGGCGATCCTCTTTCTCTTCTTCGCCATCCCTATCCTCGATTTCAGCAAAAGTAAACTGGCCACCGCCACGCTGCATTAGCGCTTCAAATTCTTCATTTTCCGGGTCCTCTTCGTCCTGTTCTCGTCCATCAATATTTTCTTCTAAGTCCTCACGAAGCTTTTTATAACTGTCGTTAAAATAGGGCAGCGAAAAAATAAGCACCTCGTCTTTAGGCTGAAGCACTAAATCTGAATCCGAGCCGGGCTGATCGATTGCATTTACCAAGCTCAATCCCAACACATCTACTTCTAAACCTAAGCCAGTCCTCCTGACCACCAAGCCAGTATTAAGGTCTGTTTCATTAAGTAAATCATCGTCAACGCTCGACAACAAGTCCGAAACTCGAAGGCCCTCGCGCCAAGCATAACCACCAGGCCGAACAACTGCCCCCCTCAACACAACTTGACTACGAATATCTTCCTTAACGCGGCCAACTTCCAAAAAGTCGCCATCGAAAACTGGGACCTCTAAATCGGTTTTATCATTTAGATTTAGTTGAACTCGGCTTCTTGATGCTTCACCGACAGCATATCTAGAGATAGATGCGGAACGGCTATACCCCTGAGCTGAAACGCCACCGGCCATAACCAGCAAGCTAGCCACGGTTTCACCAGGAATCGTTTCATATAATGCAGGGCGCCTAACCTCTCCGTCTGCACTAACTAACGAATCCATAATCGGCACAAACACAGTGTCACCCGAGACCAAGCGAATATCGTTAGTGGTATCGCCCCTTAGCAATAAATCGTATAAGTCGAAGGTCGCTACCACTTCGCCCATTCGTTTGACTTGTATGTTACGCATCGAGCCAATATCTGTGACACCGCCAGCTGCATATAAAACCTGCGTTACTGTTGACAGGCCCGAAACCGAATAACTTCCAGGTGCAATTGCTTCGCCCGCAAGAAAAACATTTATGCTTCGTAATTTACCAATACTCAAGACGGCCTTGGTACCGACAAACTGCATTTTTACTCGTTCTTCAACAACACTCTTCAATTCAGCAAATGTTAAACCCGCCACATTGATGCTTCCCAGTCTTGGAACCTGCAAACTGCCATCTCGATTGACCATCAGCAACTGTTCGTCTTGTTCCTTGCCGTAAAGAAAGAGATTTACAGTGTCACCAGGCCCGAGTGCGTAGTTGGCCGGTACAGGCAAATCATCTACGGGAGAAAAAGTGCTTATTTCACGGTCAAAGATATTCAATCCAAACCGTTTAAGCTCATCTTCATCCTCTTCTAATTCTTGCAGTTCCCGCAGAGCCTTCTGATCCGCACGAGGATCAAATTTGTTTTTGCTCTGAGGAACGCGATCAAATCGGTCAAGGGGTTCGCCCGGTTCACCCACAACACCTGGATCAGCTTGCTGAAAATTCCCTCCGCCAATCCCACTGGGGATATCGAACCCATATTGTTTTGCCAGAGCCTTTTGCTGTTGAGGCGACAATTGCTGTAGTTGGGCTATAACCTGAGGCGATGGCGTTACAGCAACACCACTAATAGGGAGATTGAGTAATAGACCCGTCAACAGAGCAAGAATTATCCGACCTTTAGATAAAAGCTTCATTTTTTTCTCCAAACGCTGAAAACAACCCGTAGTTTACTCATCGTAATTTCCGGCTAAATAATGATCTTTGGGCGAGTTTCGCCGGCGCATAGTATATACGAACTTGTTGAAGCACATTCTACAAAAGGAAAATATTTGCAAAGGGGGAACCGAATCTCATAAGCATCTCTAATCTAGTAACCTGCCCAAGGTCGTTCAACCACCTACGATTTTGGTAAGTAGAATCATTATAGGAACAATTTTGCACCCACGAATAGATCCCCGCAGAGTCACCTTCTGGAGATCGCTGCCACTGGCTACACAAGTGTTCTTCTTGAGTAAATTCACCAGTAATGCGATAGATCAGTGCTATTTTTTCGTCTCTCTGCTCAACAGATACGACAAGTTCCTTATCCTCGCCAGCGGGCAGTATGCCTTTGACGTAGGTTATCTGAGAGTCCTCGAACTTCACCTGGACGTCAAATTCATCAGCAAAAACCACAAAGCCAGAGAGGTTTACTGCGTAGACCGGCGTTCTAAGTCCATTCCACTCAATCAGCCAATTTTTTGTCGGCCCGCTCTCTTCTTTGCTCACTAAACCCTTAACGAATTCATATTGTGTCGAATGAAAGCTACAACCAGCCCCCGCAAGGCCCGTTATTGCGAACAATATGATACTCAGTCGACGAGAAAACAGCTTCACGGAATCATCCTTTTCTTCTGTCTGTCTAACGCATCGTATCTTATAGACCGCTGGTTAAACCAAATCGACCCACTAAAGTCCTCCAAGCGACGCCCACCATCACGCTCCAAAGGCCTGAGTATTGTGGTGTATGCCGCCCTAGTATTGCCCGGAAACAACCCGTTGAATGGAATCCGGAAAAATAGTCCTTTGTCGAAACTACCTTCGCCAAAGTCTTCAGCAGAAACATTGGTTCTTGTAAAAAACCCACCGAGAGAAAACCCACTATCAAACGTACGTCTAGCTTCAAAAGTGTAGCCCTTATCCCTGCCGAGATATCTACCCGCGTGGAGCGCCGCATCCACATCGTAGAATGGTGTGGCATAAAAAAGGCTTAAATAAGCTGTAACCGTCTTATAGTCCAAAAATTCAAAATCCTGCTCAAACCCCCTTTGACGAAGCGCATTTACTGTAGCACCTACAGCAACACGACTCTTGAACGGAGCATACAAAACTTCCACACCAGCGCCGCCATACATAGCTTCCAAAAGGCCCGCATAAGCTCGATAATGAAGGCTTGGGCCTGCACTATTATGATATTCAGCATAGAGTTGTTCGATGCCAGACTGGCCTTCAGTTAAATATCTATTCACATCCGAACGAACTCTTTGGATGCGTGAATTCGAATCTCGATCCGTGGAAAAATCATTGTAAATATCCTGCGCATAAACAGACCAGACGTCCAAATTTGCCGCCAGCGATGCACGTGCAGATAGCTTTGCGTAGACCTGCCCTCGTAACGGCGCATCAGGATCCATCAATTGCACACGCGTCGCTAAGTCAGCACCGAAAGTCACCTTTGGATACCCGTAGTTAGTTTTATTACTTGGCGTAGCAAGCGTTCGCCCTTCTAAGATATTGATTCGCGAAGTGTCGACTTCAGCGTTTCCTGAATTAATAATTCTAGGTTTCGTAAGGAAATTGCTCGAGGGGTCAGCTGTGATGCGGTTCAGCCTATACTCCAGGGTAGGCCCAATATAGCCGTTTTCTCTCAGCGTAATATCCAGAGAGGAAACTCTTGCAGGTAGATGAACCTCCGCCAGAGATAGCGCCCGTTGCACTGCATCACCGGTAAGCGCATAGGAATCATTGGATAACTCAAGTTGAGCATTTCTCGAGCCAGACCGTAAAGTAGCGGAATGAAGGCGTAACCCAGATCGCTCAATATCGTACAAGAGACGATCGTACCAAGAACTAAGATCTAAATCTTCAGGCGCTTTGGATAGAGCTCTAGGTTCATCTGAGGAATAAAACCGTGCACTCGGTTTTTTCGGCGGAGTTGCTTTGGTATTAATCTTTGATGAAAGGTTGATCCCAAGTGAGTCCCCTCTTAGCCAAGAAAAGGTCACAGATACATCAGCTGCTGGCTGCCACTGCGCACCAAAATTCCAAGGAGAGGGATTAACTAGAGTGCCTAGTGTAACTTCCCGAGTGTAGACATCGGCACTGTACTCTAACAACAATTTGATCGGCTTGCCGGCCACTTGGTAGCTCATTCCACCGAAGAAACCCACATCACCTCGGAAGAAGCTGGCGCCCCGAGATTCTCCCCCGAACTCACCACCGGTCCTCTCCTCGGCCCTTTCGCCAGGTCTGGCATCAAAGCCGTCACCAAAGATTCCCAAGGGGTTAGAAATGCCACCTTTACTGCCCAGTCGCCCCCAACCTAGACCCAAGTTAAGGTCAAAAGACCCAGCGGTCTTAGAAGCGACTATGTATTCCCCCTCCCATGCGCCTGTTCCCAAAATATCTCGTACCCCAAGAGCAACCTGAGGTACCCTGGCCTGCTCTTTCAAAAGACGGAGTTTCACCTCGTAGCTTCGATCTCTAAGTTCATCCCGCGAGCCATTAACCTCACGAGGATTAAAAATCGTATAGCGAAACGTCGCTTCGGCCCAAGGAGTCGCCTGGTACGTAATATTATAGATGTCTGCAGCCTCATCAAAGGCTAGTGCTAAGGCAAGAGTTGCGTCGGGAGAGAAACGCGCCGAAGGCGTCTTAATGAGTCCTAGATTACCAAAATCCGAGGCGCGAGAATCAAAGCTTAGAGTAATTAGGAGTATCACCAAGCCCGGCAGGACTGAGTTAACAGGAAAACGCGCCGGACTTTGCATTAAATGAGCTCTCAATTACCGGCTATATACCGGCTATCACCTGTTGGTTTGTTCTACTTACTAAGTACCGCTTGTAGCTGTCGTAGACGTTGTAGACGTTGTAGATGTAGTAGATGTAGTAGATGTGGTAGATGTTGTAGCGTCTGTGCCTTCATCTTCATCTTCCGCTACGACAGTTCCGGACTTCTTTTTATTTTTGTTTGCGATGCCTACGCCTGCTGCTAAAGTTAACAGGCCACCAGCTACCAAGGTCGTAGTAGTCAAACCTCCAGCAGCAACCGTGCCTGTGCCTGTGCCTGTGCCTGTGCCTGTGCCTGTGCCTGTGCCTGTGCCTGTGCCTGTGCC
>OJIR01000196.1_pt1 | contig 21017 bp, 15 predicted proteins | sample 1595711 | NCBI WGS metagenome assembly OJIR01 (sample SAMN05416846, study PRJEB24817) | seawater metagenome | isolation source: Sea water | place: Canada:Atlantic | collected 2013-07
TGAGGTGAAAACAGGGGGCTGATTGACAGCGGTCACGGTAAAAGTGATTGTGGCAACAGTGGTATTCACACCATCGGTCACGCTCGCCTCAAACGAATCATCCCCGCTAAAGCCGGCGTTGGGTTGGTAAGTAAAGCTGCCAGCGTCTGTCAGGTTGGCTATTACGCCAAAGGCGGGCTCACTCTTTTTGCTGAAGGTGAGTGCATCACCTTCAGGGTCGGTCGCGGTTAAAGTGGCTGTCAGCTCACCCTCTTGCTCGAGGGTGAAGGTGGCAGGTATAAAGACAGGGGCTTGATTGACGGGCTCTAGCGGGACCACAGTAAAGGTTACTGTGCCAACAGTGGTATTCACACCATCGGTCACGCTCGCCTCAAACGAATCATCCCCGCTAAAGCCAGTATTGGGCTGATAGGTAAAGCTGCCGTTTTCTGCGAATTCAGTGATAACCCCTTGAGTCGGCGCTGCCAGTTGGTTAAAGGTTAACGCGTCTCCCTCTGGGTCGGTCGCGGTTAAAGTTGCTGTCAGCTCACTATCTTGCTCAAAGGTGAAGGTCGCAGAAGTGACGGATGGGGCTTGATTGTCAGGGAATTCTTCTGAGATGGTGAGGGTAATAGTGGCGGTCACGATGTTCACGCCATCAGAGACGCTCACATTGAAACGGTCAACACCGCTAAAGCCAGGGGAAGGTTGATAGGTAAAGCTTCCGTTTTCTGCGAATTCAGTGATAACCCCTTGGGTGGGCGCTGCCAGTTGGCTAAAGGTTAACGCGTCTCCCTCTGGGTCGGTCGCGGTTAAGGTGGCTGTCAGTTCACTGTTTTGTTCGAGAGTGAAGGTCGCAGAAGTGACGGATGGGGCTTGGTTTACACTTGGAGCCTCATTGTCATCCCCCCCACCACCACAAGCGGTTAACACAAAGGCGCTACATAGCGCGGTGGTTTTTACCCAAAATCCAATTGGCTGCATATTTCCACTCCTAAGAGGTTAAAAAGATATCGCGACTGCGCGAGGTATTTGTCATCAATAGGGGAACTTTAAATGGGGTGCGTGTGAAATATAGTGGTAATTTTGATAATAAACTTACCACTAGGTATAGGTAAACGTTAAATTACGCAGATAGAAGCTATTGACGTAATCAATTAATAAGTAATCAGGTTTTGTTGTATTATTAGGCCTTTAAAACCCCTCTCAAGAAGGAAATAAAGTCTTCTTCTGCTTCATTGATTCTCGCGTTAAATACACAATACTTAGCTGCCACTCGTATTTTAAACTACCAAAAAATGCTGAAATACAGCATTATCCAAACAGGCTCCAACACACTCATAGAGTCTAACATTCCGTTTTTAGTTAGTAAGCTTTGGAGCTGTTTACTCGTATATTCTGAGGCTCTTAAAACGCTGTTACCTGGACGCCTAAGTGTTATAGCCATCTGGAGTAATTATTGTTCTACTAAGCCAACCCTCATTCGCTTAGATAGACTCAAGCCGATGATACGCCTAGAGTTCAAATCCATTACTATTGCTAGGTAGAGCCAGCCTTGGTTAGTCCTCAGATACGTGACATCACCAGCACAAGCTTGGTTTGGCTGAGGCGGGTTAAAGTTCTGGCTCAGCACATTATCTGCAACGCTGTCGCTGTGTTTTCGCTTCGTTGTGACCTTATAAGCTTGAAGTTAAGTCATCACTAAGTCTAACTTACGCATAATCGAACGAGTGCGATAACGGCCCCCCCTTCTTCACGGAGCTTTTTAGATACCTAACGTGAGCATAAACTGTTATGACTACGCTTGAAGAGGTGCTTTGCCGTACGGTACAGGTTTAGCTCATTTTCGCTAATAATCTTAGCGGGTCTCGTTAGCAAGTAATAATAGCCACTGCGACTGACCTTCACTACCTTACAAACTGTTTTTATTTCGAATTGAGAGCGGTTGTCTCGAATATACCGAAACTTTACTTCATTTCTTTCGCGAAGAAGACACCACGGCCTTTTTTAATGTTTCTTTCTCTACCCGAAGCTGGTTAACCTCTTTTCTTAGGGTTAAAAGTTCGGCTCTCTTATCTGAATTTACGCTAGAGTTCCCTAGCTTCTCAGCCTTCTGTTTTCAGGTATACAGCAGGTTTGATGATACATCGAGCGCGTCTGCTGCTTGTGGAACGCTATAGCCTTGTTCGGTTATTAAACCTAAAGCTTCCTATTTGAACTCTTTGGTGTAAGTTCGGTACTGTCTTTTCGTATTCATGCTCACCTCAATTGTTGGTTCTATTATCCACAATCAAGGTGTCTAGATAGATTAGACTAGAATAGGTGTTCTGGATTGACTTGGAAAATAATACGAGGAAGTGAGCCCTGTACGCGCCCCCATATTTCTTGAGCGACTCTAAGTGGCAATGACACAATGTTAATATATTCTCATCCCTCGAAGCCTAAAGTTACCGCCATCACGGAACAGCACATCGAACAAAGGATAGGTAACGTTGGTGCCCTCGGTGGTATTCAATAAATTCGAAATATTTAGTCAGTAAAAGTCGGCTTATGAAGAGTCTCAGCAAAAATAGATCATAAGATTACAACCTCGTAAAATTGAAAAGCCTTACTCATTTGTATGGATAAAATTTGCTCGCAGCCTCACTCTGGTATCGTAGGACACTATAGCCAGCTTCAAAATAACGATGGATTGACAGCCAACAAATAAAAACTATAATTATTTGGAATCCAGAGAGGCTAAACTCTCGGAAATAATTTTAGCCTCGCGAGACGCCATCCAATGTATTATCTGAGCTATGCTGGGTTCTTTTTTTTCAATAAACTCTATACATAACTCCATTTCCTGAGTCAATATTTTATCAGAAACAGCGTCTAAAGATCGTTCTGGATCATCCCAACGAGGCCCTCCTAAGTATACAGCTGCAAACATAATTTTTGCTTTTGTTTCTGGAGTACCGTTAACTCGTAAACTATCATAAAACATACGATGAACTTTTTCCCAAGGAACCGAGTGGTATTGTGTCGACCTTTCATTTCCGGCTCCACAATAGGCGTCATGTAAAACTGCGGCGTTAATGAAACTAGGCTGATCTCGTTCGCCGATCAAAGGAATGAATACTTCAGGAATGGATGCACCATCTGTAAATGTCAGTTTTGGAGCTAGCCATGACACGCCATCAGAATCAACAAACCCCACTTCATTTATCAACTGGTAATATCCATTTTGCTGAAGCGGTAAGTCGACTGAGGTTTCAGTCAATATTACCGGACTATTGATAAAATAACAGGTATCCTTGCCTACCTCCCCGCTACAATCGACATGAGCATTTACAGAGCTATTATTTAAATATTGAATGAGCACTACTAAAAACACCACAAACAATAAAAAAATAAGAACTACTAATATATTTTTATTTCTTACTGTACGCCAAAAATATCCCATTCAACTCTCGCTTTATGCTTAATTTACCCAATTATTCAATACTGTATACGTTCAATACCCCTGCTGACTTGATTATCTTTTTAACATAAATCTTATACCTCTTCAACTTAAGGATTATTATACTGTGATGGCTATGAACTCACTCCATCACAGTACGGCAACGACAGAACACATCAAAGAACGGTGCAGTGCTCGACTATGGCTTTAAACATTAGTGCCAATACAGACCCCGTGGTCTATCGCTATATCCGTGGATAGCGGGGTTTCTCTGCAGCTCCCTCTTTGTTTAAAACATAAACGAACATACGTTGACTCCTCCCGAACAAACGGGGTAATGCGTATTTATTCGTGTTTGTCGTAATACACACTGCACATAACCCTTAGCGATGTTTAATGTATTACTATAGTGATTGGAACTGAAGCGGCATTCCAACGTACCTATTTCTGTCTTATTGGCTTCAAGTAATTTAAAATCTCCTACTTATGTTCTGGTCAACGAAGGCTTTTACAAGACTGCCACTTTAGTGGTGGTTAATTGACCCTGTGCCTGTTTTATTTTATCGTATTAATCCAAATTAAATCTGCACAATACAATTAAAAGTCGATCCCCCTTAGCAGGTCTTTTTATTTGACTTTACAACGCAAAAGACCCATTGTCAGTATCATAAAAAAGTCACATGAATTTAAGTATGCAAATAATTAGACCGATATTAGCTGATAACTCTACAAGTATAAGTGAGTTGAAAAAGCCCCCTATGGCTGTTGTTAAGCAAGGTGATGGTTTTCCAGTGGCAGTATTGAATAGAAACCAACCTGCGTTTTACTTCGTTCCAGCTGATGCTTATGAAGTAATGATGGATAAGTTAGAAGACATTGAACTGGCAGCGCTAGTTAGAGAGCGTCAGGGCCAACCTGAAACTAAGGTTGGTATTAATTACCTATAAGCTTGTTTTTAAGCAAGACGCTTAAAAAGAGTGGGATGAAAGATTGTTATAAAATCAAATTACGTAGTGCTGGTTTTAGATTGTTTTATCAAGTACGAAATAGTGAGATATTGATATCTGTTGTTACCGTAGGTAATCGTAATCAGGTTTATAAAATAGCAATTAAACGAATTTAGTTAATTGGAATAAAAGAAAATAAATGACATTAAAAATCAATACGTAATTATCACCCGAACAAGCTAAATTTGCCGTAATTCTTGAACATGACCACTCGTTATAACTTATTTTAAGATAAAAAAAAGCTCATTCAAAATGAATGAGCAACAGTAATATGATTACATTATTACTAAATAGGGGAGTTAATATTAACAAGTAGTTTATAGCAATCAGAAGGGTCTAAACTCACTGTTTGCTAAGAACTGAGCTAATAATAAATGCTCAACCTGTATTTTACTGTTTAAATAGCGTAATTATTTGTACTCTAAGCTACTTAGTATTTCGCCCCGTATTCAATGAGGATACTCTCGGTCGTTGGTACTTCAATGTTGTTGTCGATGTTGATACTACTCAAGGTACTGGTAAAAGCTCAGCACGCAAGAAACAAAAAACGCGTTAAAGCTATCCATGCCAAAATTAAAGACTGTAGCTCTGACGATCTACACAAATATAGTCGCAAATTAGTTAGTGCTAATGCGTGATTTTTGTTAATAACATCAATTCCCAAGCTATGGTTAAAACCAAAGTGGCTAAGTCTGGACTTGATACAGGGCGGAGAATGTTAAAAAAAATGCTGGAATATAAGTGCGATCACGCAGGCATAGTTTTTGAAGAAATTAACGAAGCACACACGACCCAAGCGTGTTTGAGTTGCAAGGTAATCCCTAGCAGTGGTCAGAAAGGGAGTGCAGATTTGAATGTGGACGTATAGACTTATAATGAGTGTGTAGTCACTCGTAACCGCGATCAAAATGCGGGTGTTAATATAAATATATTGCTTTGTCTATACTTTCACAGCGGTAGGATATTGCCGTTTAGTCGTAGGAATCCCCACTATAGTGAGCTTGCCTGACTTAGTAGAGGGAGGGTATCAAATTGTCAGTGTTTTTTATCGTGTTTATTCGGCTAAAAATTATTTTTGAGGAAACTTTCTTTTTTGTCATATTGGCGGTCTTTCCGTGGTAATTACTGCTTACGCATGAAATACCACGGAAATATATCCGAAAAAACATACCGCGACGCTTTAATTTATAATTAATGTGTCTACTTCTTAATTTAAGTTCAAAATAAACATAAACGTATTAAATCTGTCCATTTAGTTATTAGTGCTATTAAGTGCCCTTATGCTCACTACAGGTGTTAGCCGAGAAGATAGGTGATAGCTTTAGCCTCTGCCTGATAGGTGCACGTATTATTAATAGTTTATAGCTTACAAGATAAATCAGTATGTTCAAATCATTGAGTTAGGCTTATAAGTTGTTTTATTTTTAGAGATTTAACCATGTATGCATTTATTCATATTCCTAAAACAGCAAGAACGACACTGAGATCTATTCTTAGGCGCTCATTTGGCTCCAATCACTGTGACCTCAAATACCCAACGCATTCTATAAAAACCACGCAGTGCCTTGGGGCTAAGAATATACAACGGGTGAAAACATTTAATCCAACATTATCAGGAATTACAGGCCATAGGACCTGCTGTTGTTCTGATCTAGACAAATCTTGCCAGAGCTAAACTCTTTTACATTTTTAAGGGAGCCCAAAAAGGTTTATTTCAAACTTCTATCATCATTATCGCGGTAGGATGCAACAATGCACGTTAAGTAATTTAAAAAAATTTGCAGCAGATAACCGTAGACGTAACGTACAAACAAGATAGATTTGTGGTCAAGAGGATTCAGCCCAAGCTATAGATACTTAAAAATAAAAGAGGTTGCGTGGGTTTAACTGAGAAGTTTGATGAATCATTAATATTACTAAAGCGTTACTTGGGTGAGCCTAAGTTTGATATAACTATCAATCTAAAAGTTTTTCACAAGGGCGCTGCCCCATTAGATTATGGGAACGACCAATTTATAATAAATTTAATCAAAGAGGCTAATCAGGCTGATTTAAATGTTTATCAATTTTTATAGATGAGGTTTTCTCCGAGCAGAGAACAAGTTATGGCGATAAATTTGATGATAATTTACATTCACTTTATTAGAACAGAAAACATTAAAAGCCTGTGCAGAGCCTTTATGGAGTAAGATTAAACGTGACTTAATCTATAAACCATAACTCCATTACCTTGGGCATAAAAAAATTTCAACAACCATTGTTCTACTAATCATTGAGGTAGGTTATAGGGTATAGTTTATTTACAGATATAAGCATCAACCACAAAAATAAAAAGGTAAAAGTATGACAAAAGAGGATAAAAAATCAAAACTTAATGTAGAAACTGTGGCAATAAATATCTTTGAAGATTTTCAAGTAATAACTTCAATAGTTTGTCCTTTAGATGATATAAACAAAGCAATAACAGAACTTAACATAGCGGTTGGCGAAAAGGTTGTTTTTAATTACTTGGAAGTTTTTAGTTTAAAATATAATCTGCCACTCAGTTGTGAAGATTCAATTAAGTGTTCAGATAAATTAACATTAGACTTTAAAGAATTTAGAGAATGGAAAAAATCAATGACCCTGTAGGTATTTTAATGTGGAGATAATATTTTTCGGTGCTAAGGCTTTACAGGGTAAAATTAAAGATAAAAATTAGCGTAAGCTTGCATTAACTAACGTAAAAACAATCAAAGCAGAGCAAAATAATTCTGTTCGCTATGGTCGGAGAATTTTGCTAGGTTTCATCAAATTTAGTAAGCCTATGTAGATTATATTATCTAAAATAACACTTTTCTACGAATTAATTAAGGACAATATTGCCCATAATAAACACAGATAGGGTGGTACTTTGTTTGCCATTTGAACCAACGGCTCTTTCTTCAATACCTGTTTTACAAGTAAGGTATCCACTCGAACAATAGAGTGTATTTTGCTGAGTGCTTCCTAGAGTGTCACAACTAAGATTTGGATATAAAAAATTTAATACTGATGCATCAGATGTACTTAACCCGTTTCTTTGTCCAATGCTTGCACCAGTTTCGGTAATGATAGTTTTTATAGAACCTTCATTGAACAATCATAAGCACCGTAATGCATTATTGAATCATAATCAAATGGTCCATAATTAGCATTAATACTTCCACTTTTATTGAAATTATCGTGGTTATCACTTGGGATATTACTGTAGTTTATCGTTACATATGAATATCTATCAGATCTAGGTTTCTCATAAGCTAAACCAAGTGCATGAGAAATTTCATGAACTGTAGCTACATAGTCAGGGTACTGTGCATAGTCAGGGTACTGTGAGACGTTACCTGACACTCTTTCGATTAAAGTTTTGTTTGTTTCACTTAAGTAATGATTTATTGCAGCCAAGAAATCTTTTTATATCGCTTATGAAACATTGGTTTTAAAGGTGTAAGGAAGTATATTATTTGCCCACCTATACGATTCCCGATAATATGATTGCGATTTTGGGTGCCATCAATAATCGAAGCCCAGTTTTCAACTTCTCCTTTGCTCCTAACTAAATAAATATCACTTCAAAATAAGAGCCTTAAAGAAGTTATCACCTACTCGCGGTATCGATAAAACCCCACTCCTTTATTTCTCTACTCTCACCTATAGGAGCCAGCAAGAGAGTCTCTGGACCTCTAAAAAAAACATAAGAACCACGTAAATTAACTTAATAAAAACCATGATCTTAAGTTAATTTTAAGAAATATTCTAGCTGTTACTGTGAATCCATAATTATGAAAAAAACACTATTATCCTTGAGATCATTAGCTCTACTAAACACCCTAGCCATTACCCTTACTCTCACGATATATGGTGACGAAGATAGCCCCATAGCTCCCGTTGAAACTATCATTAATCCCGAACCAACAACATTATTTACTGGTTTTAATACGCAACAAGACAACAAGTTAACGAGAACCTTAACAAGCTCAGACGCAAAGGTGGTAGTGACTAACATTAATTTAGCCATCCACGAATAGGCAATAGTTTCAAGATAGGGTGCTATAAATAACACTATCAGCCATTAGCGCCCCCCCCTTTTAACTCCCATCTATAACAATGAGTGATGAGGAGTTACTATTAATCAGTCCTCTCAAGTTTACCTTACAACCCCTCTACAATTACAACGTTTACTCCATAGTATTGACTTATGTTACCAGCTTTTTATTTTAATATATAAACTGCTACCTTGGGCATGGAAAGAACATCCCTACCTATTAAATTACTGATGCTAGTTAGGTTCTCTGACTATCAAGACATGTTGCGGCAGAGATGATACACGCGTCAACCATTTCTTCTTCAGATTTTCAGGTCCAACAAGATAGTGAGTTAACAGAAAACTCAGACGCAGAACCTGACAATATTACCTTTAGCCAAACAGGTGAGCCAGATAATGACGTATTAGTTTCGTTTACCACTGAGGCTGAGTTTACTTATCGCCCTAATGTTGGCTTGAGTGGTAGCGATAGCTTTACCGTTAGGGTTTATGATCGCATTAAAAATGTACCTGCAAGCCATAGGCATTAATGTACTGAAAGCCTCACCTGTCATTACCTCAATTAGCTTTATCCTTGAGCAAGACTCTATGTTATCGGAGCCTTTCATAGCGAAAGATCGATATATTGACAAGCTAACCTATATTATAACTAGTAATCCAAACAAGGGTAAAATCGTCAATTTCAATGGCAAAACTGGCTTATTTACCGACACTTCTAATCGGGGACTTATCGGTGTCGATTGCCAGGCTCCGATGGTACTAACAAAGTGCCTGTAAACATCACCTTTAACGTGTCAGGCCCTATTTCGACTAACAAGGCACATAACTTTACCTCGGCAAACACTACTACCGTTGATGACCAAACAGCATTTGACTCAACAACACCACAGGTGAGCTTGCCTTAACTACAGGCACTGACTTTAAAGCAGCTAGCGATGCTGATGGTATATTTGACATCAACCTTGACGTGAGTGATGGTAATGGAGGTAGTGACCGACTAACTATCAGTATAACCCTCATTGATCTTACTCAGTTAACGTTGCAGGCATCTACCCCATACCCAATGCTAACTTAAACGGCGGTGTTAAATTTACTTCGGTCACGGGATTTGTTGAAGATTTAGAATACGGTGAAATACTTGAAAGTGACATTGTCTTAATCCGTGTAGATGATCAATGGGCAGAGATTGAGCTGCCGACCAGTCAGTGCTACTTCGTTCGTTTTCGCACACAAGTACTAGTAAAAACCTCTCCTGATAAAAGCAGCTTGAATATTGAATTAACTGTCAACTCAAATAATAACCAGCAGGCCAGTTATTGCTTAATGCAGTCCTTTCTATTTTGAATTACTGCACACCATCACGTGGGACACCACCAGTACCCGAACATTAGTGATAGATAACGTCCTCGATGCCTGGTTTGTCATTGTCCTTCAGCGGTGAGAGCACCATTATCTGATCCCACAACTGGCACAGGTACTATCTTAGATGGTCCAAGAGCCTTATGCTAGACATCGTCAATACCGCACCTTGGAGCTTATCGAACTTCCTACACGTGAACGAGCTATTAGCTCAAGATAAGTAGTTAGTCAAGCCTCTTCGTAATGAAGTCGAGGGGACAGCTTATAATGCACTTTATGGTCAGAGAATATCGCTAGTTCTCGCTAAATATTATGACTTATGGTACTTTTGGGTGTAAACTAAAGCCCACTTTTATTGTTATATTGACGGTATCAATATCAAAACCCCTACTTCTCTACGCTCGCTTGTGGCAATGAGCGGGAGGTCAATTTTAACGGGTTCGACTTTAATTGAGCAAACTACTTTAGACTATTGTATCGGTGCAATCATTAATACTAAACACTTAAACAGTGAGCTTTTTGTTTAATACTTTCTAGTTACATTACGAGTTCTAGCAATAAATTCTTTTATTGCATCAACAAAACATTCTGCCGCTTCCTCTCTTCCTAATAACAAATGCCCGTCACTGTTCAAACCAATAAATTCTGCATTAGGGATAATAGACGCCATTTCTCGTGCTGATTCTATGGGTATTCGTTGATCATTTATAGAATGAATGATTAACGTTGGCACTTCAATATTAGCTAAATGATGGCGTACATCTATACTGCCAAAGGCTGATAAAAACCTTGCAGCATTTTCAGGCGATGTTGTTAAGCGCTGAAAATCATTAAACCAGTCATGTTCATTTTTATTTGCACTAGGTAAAAATGTTGAAGAAAATATTTGCCGATAAGCAGGATTATCTTGTCCCCATCCCATAGAAGTTAATGTTATTACGGCTTCACGTTGTTTTATTATTTCATCATCAGCATTTATACGCCAACCAGAGGCATAACCGCCAAAAAGAATAAGATGACTTACTCTATCAGGATGTTTAATCGCATAGTCAATTGCTACAGATGCACCTTGTGACAAACCTAACAAGGCAAACTTTTCAAATTTATTAACTGATACTACTGTTTCCAAATCTTTTGTAAATGCGTCAAATGAAATATCTTTTACATTCCAGTCAGACAAGCCATTACCCCGTTCGTCATACCGGATAAACTGATGGTTTTTTGCTAAGTTTCGAAATAAAGGGCTCCATATGGGCGCATTCCAATCATGTTCTAAATGACTCAACCAATTGGCCGCTTTTACAATAGGGTACCCCTCACCAACAGAGGCATAAGCAATCTTAATACCATCTTCAGCGGTACAAAATTTTATTTTTTGTCGGACAAGTACATCACGTGTAAGTGATTCTTTTCTCGAACTGGTTTCATCAACTACACTTAAATTATTTTTTTGTCGTTTCCATTGTATACCTGCTTTATTAAACCTTACCGTTAAATCACTAGATAATCGTTGGTACTCTTTACTATAATTTAAATTTTGAAGTTTATTCAGTAAGTTATCAGCCGAAGCTACATTATATGGATCTTGTTCTAGCCAAATTTTGCTCCAATTTAATTGCTCTAAAGGGGAAAGGTCAATATGGTTAGCAAGCTTAGCAACTACCTCACAATGCATAGCATCAATTTCGTTTCGTTCGGCTATTAGCCACTCTTGAAAAAGTCTCTGGTCAGGTAAATCTAAAGAGCTTAAAAGAGGATTTTCTAGCTCTTGCAACATTGCCTTTAGTGCTTTAACTGTAATACATTTTTCTCTTAGCTTTTGAGATAGTATATCTACGTCAATATGAATGTATTGGCTTTGTAAAGATACCCTCTCTCTATCTGCTAATAACCTCTCTACGGCAGGGTCATTAACTAAAGCTCTTATTTTACTTAATGACCAGCGCAGTGATCCTTTAATATCACTAGGGTACTCCCAAAAGACCTCACATAATCTATCACGACGGTGAGGTCTTTTTGTCATAACAAGATATGCTAATAAAGCTCTTGTACGCTTAGATTTAGGGAGTGGCACTTGACTACCTTGACGATATAACGATAGTCCACCTAAGAGGTTAATTGTAATGTTCACTTTCATGATTCCATGTCATTAAATATTGAGATTGAAAATAGTTTAGACAGTATTTGAAGAATTCCTATTATATTTGTGTGTTTTTTTGTTTCATTTAGCTTCTATATGGTACCTCGGTTATTTATGACACATGAAATAACTTACGCACAGAGTTATTTAAAAATTATAGAAGTTCATAACAAGTTTCGTATAATGAAGGACTATCGAATTAAGAAGGCATTCAAACTTAAAACTTTGCTTCCCTGCTTTTTCAGCAAATGAATCTTAGGTATTTGATATTACGACTCAAAACAATAGGATATTTAAAGCTTCTTATAAGCATATTAAGCCGTTGTCAATAATAATCAAGTTTTTCTCATGATTTAATGAGTTTCCTACTCCTTCCGCACTACAATACTTAAGCCCAACGGCTCCTAAATTTACATCATCACAAACAGGCTGTGAGGCCCCACCGATTATAGTGTTGTTTTGATTACAGTCAAATAGAACGGAATTAGAGAGCATTTTCTATAGTCCCCCCCCACCCCCAGTTAAGAAAACAAACAGATTATAGAATGTATAAAGTATTCGAAATAATTTAAGCTCGATACTATCGTATTAGCTATTGAGCAAAATCACTCTCCATTTAGAGTTTCTAGAAATTTGGAGATTAATCTTAATATGCATGGTCGTTGAAAAAAAATATGACAATGATGAACAGATTTTTCGTAGTGACACTAACCCCGTACCAGAGCCAGAAAAAGTAGAATGTTAAAGCATAGTAAAATGTCTTAAAATAGAGTGTAAGACCTTAAGTAAAACGACTTTAGGTTAAAGTGTTCAACGCAAAAAGCTACCCTAACAGACTGATTTTCATAAGCACAATTAGCTGGTTAGCTCAAATCCATTTTACCGTATTCTCTTAACCAGGTAAGTAGAGTTGAACGGCCCTTTATACCATAAGCTACTTTTTTATAAGCTATATATCTCTTTTCTACAGCCGCAACAACTTGTAATTTAAAGCCTAATGAATAATTCGTTGGGTTTATTAAGTCAGTGAAATTATTAATTTGTCATATAGAAGATATGGAAAATTTCTTGCGCCAATTCAGGCCAATTAACGAAACCAGCTGGAATAGATAATCCAGCACCAGTAAAAAATAGAAGCAGTTCTATCATTCAGATCTTTTGCATAATCTCTGATAAAAATTTCAATTTCATTATTGAGCTTCATTCAAACATCCATATCTGTATTATTATGATACATTGCTATATACTTTAAAAGGCATATTTATTAAAAACAACATTACATATTTTCAGAACCTTAGATAGTTCTAAAAGAACATTTTACTATTTGTTTGATATAACGTAAACCCCTAAAGATACTAATTTAAGAAACACTTATGAATAGAATTATATCGTTCAGTATCTAGTATGCCACAAGAACTAAGGAGTCATATAATTTAAAATTTGAACGTCTAATTGTGGTTTTCAACTGTCAGTTTTTAAAAACCCATTTACAAAAATGTCAATTCGAGTTTTAACTAATGCAACTTAAAAATCTATTACTTAACACTTTGCTTTAATCGCTCAATTTCTTGTTCTAGCTCTACAATTTTCGATTGAGCTGTACTGAGTTCATCGTTATTTATTCTGCTTTTCTTTTCAGTTAAAAAAGCTTCTGCTATCAGATAATGCGTCTCTAAGGTAGTAGTACCTCCGCTTAGAGTTTTGGTCGAATGTCCAGCCTCTTGTGAGACAAGTAGAATACAGGTATTTTTTGAATGACCTTTATTAATTAACTCAATAAATCGTTCTGTAAGACCAACTGCCCTGCCATCGTGAGGTCGAACACCGTATTTTTCAAATATTTTATTTACTGAGCTTAACTCAAGTTCCTTACCCGTTTGCTGGCTTAAAAACATTGCTCTTGAGCTCACACCAGCTTTAATTAACATTTTTCTACCTCGTCTGACATAGCGGACAAGTTCATTGTATAACGACTTCTCAAACTTAACTGTGCGCGTACCTTTTTGTCCATCCAGCTTCGATTTTTCAAGACGAATATTGACACGTTTCTCACGAGTGACACTATCAAACTTATCAATAACAACACGAGCCAATTCTTCCCGTCGAAGAAATGCTTCGCGCACCGTTCGAAGCATCAATTGATCACGTTTACTTATTTTACGGCTGGATTCTTGTGCTTTGTTTAAAGCATCATCCCAGTTATACGGACTTTCAATGTATTCACGTTGACTCGTCTTAGTTCGTTCAAGATGATCTACCTCAAAAGCCTTCTTCTTTTTTATACTTTTCTTCGAAGGTTTTAACACGGGAATTGGATAAGTTAACGCATTATGTTTAGTGCTATCGTTAAAACCGATCACGCCTGTGATAATATTTTTGGTTTCACAAAAATAATAAAAGTCATAGATTGTTGAAATGTATCTATTGCGTCTAGCTGCGCTATTTATTTCAGTCCCATTCTGAAGTGCAATCTGATAATTTATTATCATGTCTGACGTGCAAGCAATCCAATTTCGTGGTTTACATCTGCCATTTTCAATGACAGGTAGATAATTAAAAAATTTGCATATTATCGATGCTTCATCACGAACGCTACCCGAGTCAGTATGCTTCTTAAATGATCTATGAAGAAAGTATTCAGTAGCAGCATCAAAGTGATAAGTATCACCTTCTTCAAGCATCTCGTCTTCGCCAAGCCTTTTGACGATCAGAGGAAAGCGCCCCAGAGCCTTATCTTTAAGCACAAAATCTGACGCTGTCATTAATATTTCGTACATTATTGATCGCCAATATTAATGATGTTGTCTTGACTGTTATTTTTCTGTTCTGCTAATTGTGCCCGTAAACTTTTTACTTTTACACGTTCATTATCAAGTTGATTATTTGCACTAAGCAGTTTATTTTTGCTTTCTGTCCACTTATTTTTATAAATATGCACATCAGCACAAAGCCCTTTTATGTCAGATTCTAAATCTTTTGTTTTCGCATCCAGCACAGCTTCCAGTTCTTCTTCACTGATACCTTCCGAGTTACCCTGTGGATTCGAGTTGATCACTTTTACTTGTTTAGCTAAAGCTGCATAACGTTTTTTCAACTTATCACGACTCTCTTCGTAAAGACTGCTACGTTTATTTGTATAATCTGTAAAAGCAAGATCGTCACCCTCATGAGCTAATATCTTAGTGATCGTTGTACACGTCTTTAAATCACCGATGGGGTTGCTCAACCGGGCTTTCAGTATAGTTTCAATAGCAGTAATCTTTTCAATCAATAAATTGTTTACCGCTTTTTGAGTAGCTTCATTTTGCACTGACAGATTTATGTTTGATTTTTCACGTTTGGATATGCTCATTTTTCCCCCTTATTGTTCAATGCCGCTTCAAGAATCGGTGAGTCACAACTAAAGATGTTGTCAGCCACTCTCGGAGGCAAGTGATTGGATTTTATGCTCTTGCAGCTCAAATAGTTCGGACAAGGTAAACAAAGTTCTAGAGATGCTCTGTGAGTACGTATATAGATAACTCCATCATCTTCTATCTTGCACTTCGCTCTTTCTTGATAGCCTGGCGTGTTACCAAAACTCAAACCTGACGGAATAAAATCAAGGACAAGATCACGCTTTTCAATGTATTCACTAGCCCATTTCCGCTCAGATTTATCTTCTATATTTAAGCTTTCATCGAATGCTTGCATGAACTCCTCCGCCATCGGGCCCGAGTATTCATCACTATGTTTATCCGCAGCCTGCTTTGCCGCGTCTTCAATTCTATCTTTTTCAATTTCCGCAAAGATCTGGCCAGACTCTTTTTCAGAAAGATAAATGGCTGTCATCGACCAATCTACATGACGAAGATGATAAGCAAGGGATTCAAAATCACCACCGTCATATCGGTAAAAATACATCATCGCAAAGAAACGGCGGAATTGGTGTTCACTGAATTTGAAGTGATTGCCGTCCTCATTTTTTTCCATGCCAACAAAATCAACAAACAGATTGATGGTATTATCAAAATTGAATGTGGCTGAGCCGTCAATCGCTAACGGTGATTCGAATTTAAATAAATCAGTGTCGCCGGAGTTATATCGTGCTCGTTGACTCAAACGCTCTAGCACTTCAACCGCTTTTTGGACCAGTGCAACCGTGGGGAAATCATCGTATTGGCGCAAAGTTTTTGGCACAAACATATTGATATAAAGCCGATCCAGCTTTGTTGTCACGCAGCCAGGTTTTAACGTATATACACTGGATTCACGTCCAGCAGTAAAGCTGAGGATGATCAAAGCACAGCTCAGCGGCAAATAATTGTAAAGCGCTTGGGACAAGGAGACCCCTGTACTCGACAAATGCCTGTTATAACTTGTTGCTCTATTAAAAATACCCTCAACTGAATTTTTGGATAAATTAACTTCTTTACCAATTTTCGCAGCTGACATACCTGTTTCAAATAAGGCGCAAATTTCCTCGGCCAACTCATCTGAATGAATTTTAGTTGTTGAAGTTTTTTGACCAATCTTCAAGCCACCTAGGGGGAAAGGAGAGCCTTTTTGTCCGACATGCGGAGAGTGTTGGGTCTGTTCTCGTAACCAGCTCGCTGTTTTCTTTTCTGTATCTGAATCTTCAGCATTAGCATTCATCAAGGCTATCGTTTGCGTTTCTAGTTCAAACAAAGGCTCGGCGTAGTCGACAACATAACGAGTAGCTCTATCAAGCAGCATTAAAAATTGTGTCGCTGGAATATTGCGAGTTCGTTCACGACTCTCACTTTTATCTTTTAGGCCTTCGGCAATTAAATCTGTGCTTTCAGTTGCAGGATCATGATAAAGAGGATGTGCAAACAGTCCCTCAAGTTGAGACTGTCGATAGACTCTATCCAACGCTTCAATTACCTCACAAAAACTCTTATGATGCACATACTGAGCTTTTTCATCATCAGTGATTTCAGCACACTCAGAGTCAGACAAGATATTTGCCGTATTCCATGAGTATTCGGTGTGCACCTGCGAAAGCTCAAGGTTTTTTTTGGCTATTAACGATTTACTGAGCTTACAAAACCTAAGAGAATACTCATTTAGTCCAAGATTTTCGCAAAGCTTAGCCTTGTCAACCGACGAAGGAACCTTGCGGTTTTTAACAAGTTTAAGTGGAAGTTCACCAAGCGGGGTTTCTTCAAAATACGCGAGAATTTTATCTGTGTAATGTTGGGATACAGGCTCAATATATTGCAATCTTTCAATCAATTCATTGAGACTGGTTTCAGTCAATTCATCCAAACCTGTCAGTGTCATATCGTGTAGTTCACGATAGACACGCTTCATGCTGTTTACGTGATGTCTCATCCGTCCCAAAGAGGATACTTCAGTACCAAGAGAGGGTTGGTGTGTATTAATTTCAACGCTAAAACACAGACTGCGTTTGATGTCTTCAATGACCTCTTGCGCATCATTAAAGTCATGGTTTGGTGCTAAAACACCATTAAAATGTATTTTTTGAGTTTGTGTGTTTTCAGCAGATATGGGATCGCTGGTCTCCCAGCTCATCGCCGTATAATCAGACTTCAACCACAAAAATTCAGTTAGAAACTGACCTTCATCATTGATGACACCTGGGAAAAGTCTAATTTGTGGGCTCATTTCTGTTCCTCCTTAAAAAGCACATCGTACGGATTTGAAGTCATCGCTTCTTTTACTTCAATAGCGTCAAGTAAAATTGCCTTGTGTTTTTTATCCTTTTGTAATCGATCACGGATCACCCGAATGAATTGTGCCCATGCATGCCATTCTCCCGTTTTTTCAATTTTTTCTTGGTCATAAGCCTTGTTAATTGCATCATTCCACAGCAACGTGTGGACGACATTGTCGACGGATGTGTAGAAGAAATTTTGACGATTGTTACAAGTAATACACTTAGTAAACATGCCACAAGCTTCACCTTTTGTTGTGCCTGGCTGGACTCCAGCTAAGGGATCTTTGCACATTAAACCACCAAACTGTGTCTTCAAAATTTGTTCTTTACGCTTTTGATATTCCAGCGCATCAATGCCAACTTTTTCCGGAAAATCATCTATATCTAATGAAACCAAAGTCTCCAGCCACTGCATAAATTCATGAATTTGGCGCTCCATCTCAATTTTGGCTGGCATTTTAGCTAGGTAACCAGTCGCCGTTCGCGGATCGACATGCTTGCCTTTTATTTTTGCTGCTTCAACTCCACCGATTAAACCTTCCAGTAGCAATAATGAGTTGCGCAATTGCAACGGATGGCACGACCACACTTTATTCGATATTTCACCCAACATCTCCAATGTACCTTCATAAAACAAGTTTCCAGAGGGATTGGAGCATGGCGCATTGTCTTGTCGCCCTTTGCTACGAGTGGCATTTTGAAAGTTGTATAAAAATAGTTTTTGCTTATCTGTCTCGATACTTCGTTTACGATACTCTTTCGTCGCGTGTCGCACGAGGCGAACCACTTGCGATGCATCTGTCCATGCTTCCTGATCTTTATCATCAAGCAGTGTAAGAAATTTATGCTTCGCTCTGGGTTTATACCAATCCACTCCTGCCACTTCTTTAAACGTCGTGTAGCTTGCATCAACATCTAGTTTTTGAATAGGGGTTGGGTTAGCGGTTAACTCGTGGATCAATATAATTTGTGCCGCAACCAAAAATTGTTTGCTCGCGCCGATGTATGTTTGCTGCTTTTCTGCATCAAATACGATGCCTCTGCGTTGTTGTTCCCTTTGAAAACGTATGTATAGAGATGATTTAGTAAATTTTTCTCGGAAGCCGATGCCACGATTAGGGCTATTAACAAACAGTAAGTAAGCTAAAGTCGCATTGGTGAACTCATCATTAGTGAGCGATTGCACGTCCATTCTATATGGATTTTTGAAACCCTTACCGACACGAACTTCAAGGAAATTTTTAATTAACCGCAAGTGATGTCTGCCTAACCGCGCCTTTTCTCGGCCCAATTTTCGCACAGCAATCGCGGCATAAAATTGACTTTCTGCATGGCTGCGAATGTTATCGAGACGGGTTTGCAAGGCGGCTTGCACATGTTCTGCAAGTTTATCTGGCTCAATACTGCTAAGATTTATTTCACCATCCTGGTGCAGCTCTTGTGCGACGTGAGCATAAACAGTCAGTATTTCTTCTTTCTGTTGTGCCGTGTCATTAATCGTTTTAGCTAAGCCATCGATAAAAGTTATCACTTCAGGAGGCAAAATAGAGAGTTTAATATCATTATCAAAAACAGTTTTACTGCCCACCGCCTTGATGTATTTGTCCCTCCTAACATCTTCGTTCTTGAGTTTCAGCGAAGGAGGGCAATACTTTTTAGTGGAAAGCTGAGACCACCAATATTTCATGGCATTGCGATGTTTATTTCTTTGATTTGGACTTGTAACATTGTTTATTAAATATCGTTCGAATAAGACGGTATGAGTGATCCAATCCATCGATACATGAATTACGTCTTGACTGTTTTTGATTAGTGGAGCTGCTCTGCAAGGCGGATCTGTGCGTAAAAAATCCGCATAGACAGATAGCCCATCGACTTTTTCGCGAACAGTTGAAACTGCATATGAATGTAGTTTGCTACTGCCAGTACTGGCTATGCAATGCAATATTTGAGTGCAGATAACATCGCTATTATTATCAAGAACAAAGTCGAAATCTGGATGTTTAATAACGAAACTATTAACTGCACTCATAAAATATCCTTATCTTATGCTTTTACTGCCTTCTCAGTTTCATCAGTTTTAGTCTTATCTAGGTGCGGCATAAGCTTAGCTTTAATTTTTGCTTCAAGCTCAAGAGCTTTTGCTGGATTCTCTGCGAAGAATTTACAAGAATTAGCCTTGCCTTGTCCGATTCGGTCTTCACCGTATGAATACCAGGCACCTGCTTTTTGGACAAATTCGTGTTTTACACCCAAATCAATCAGTTCGCCAAACAGATTTATGCCCTTGCCGTAGGTGATTTGGAACTCAGCTTGTTTAAATGGAGGCGACACTTTATTTTTCACGACTTTAACGCGGGTTTCGTTACCAACAATCTCATCACCATCTTTCACTGCACCAATTCTGCGGATGTCTAATCGCACTGAAGAGTAGAATTTTAGGGCATTCCCTCCGGTCGTAGTTTCTGGATTTCCAAACATAACGCCTATTTTGAGACGGATTTGATTGATGAAAATAACGAGGGTATTTGACTTAGCAATATTGGCGGTTAGCTTACGCATCGCTTGTGACAACATACGAGCTTGTAGACCCATGTGCGAGTCACCCATGTCGCCTTCAATTTCGGCTTTTGGCGTTAATGCCGCTACTGAATCGACAACAATCAAGTCAACTGCACCTGAGCGTGTTAACATATCTACGATTTCTAATGCTTGCTCACCGGTGTCTGGTTGAGATACAAGCAACTCATCTATATTAACACCCAAGGCTTCTGCATAAATCGGGTCTAATGCATGTTCAGCATCAACAAAAGCACATATTTTACCGTCGCGCTGAGCATTAGCGATGGTTGTTAGTGTTAATGTTGTTTTACCTGACGATTCTGGTCCGTAAATTTCACAGATACGACCGTAAGGTAAACCGCCTATGCCGAGAGCTACATCTAAACCTACAGAGCCTGTTGAAACGCTCGGCATAATTTCACGGGGTTTGTCGCCCATTTTAATGATTGAACCTTTCCCGAACTGACGTTCGATTTGCGATAGTGCTGCTGCTAGCGCTTTTTCTTTATTATCATTGGACATCTTAATTACACCTGACCTTGTAGTTTAAATTGAATTTATGATTGAATTTATGATTGAATTTATGATTGAATTTATGATTGAATTTAGTTTAACGATGACGCTTGGCTTTGTCAAAATCTTCTGTAGTAGCCGACATCTAAATCACGCTAGTCCCTTTATATGGCAAACACCTATCCGCTCAGACAATTTATTAACGGCACAGAAAGGGCTACCAAACATAACACCAATTTTCATACGAATTTGGTTGATAAAGATAAGCA
>OJIR01000203.1_pt1 | contig 20479 bp, 13 predicted proteins | sample 1595711 | NCBI WGS metagenome assembly OJIR01 (sample SAMN05416846, study PRJEB24817) | seawater metagenome | isolation source: Sea water | place: Canada:Atlantic | collected 2013-07
GCTATAAACCAGACCCTGTGCCGAAAGCACTGATTGAAGAAATTTTAACGCTGGCTATGCGTTCCCCGTCGTCGATGAACACGCAGCCGTGGAATTTTACTGTCATCTCCGGCGAACCCTTAGACCTCATTCGCGCCGGTAACACCGAGCGTAATATTGCAGGTGTGCCGCATTCCCGTGAGTTTCGCATTGGTGAGGCCTTTGCTGGGCAACATCGCGACCGTCAGGTTGGGGTTGCTAAGCAATTGTTTGCGGCCATGGGTATCGAGCGAGAAGATAAAGAGAAGCGCATGGACTGGGTGCTGCGCGGTTTTCGTCAGTTTGATGCGCCGGTTTGCGTAATTATTACTTATGACCGTGTGCTGGCAGACAGCGATGACACGGCATTTGACTGTGGTGCGGTAACAACTGCACTGGTTAACGCGGCTTGGTCTCGTGGCTTAGGCGCGGTCATTAACAGCCAGGGGATTATGCAGTCGCCAGTAGTACGCGAGCATGCGAATATTGCTGAAGATCAGGTGATCATGAAGGCTGTTGCGCTGGGCTGGCCAGATGACAGTTTCCCTGCCAACGCAGTTGTTTCAGAGCGCAGAAGTGTTGCAGAAGCAACTTCCTTCCTAGGCTTTGAAGACTAACTAACGCAAAAAATAACGCAAAATGTGCGGTGGCCCGTTCAATCCGGCCGCCGCTTTTACTGTTCAGGCGCAAAGAAATTTAATCTGCGCGCTTACGCCTCGTTTTTCTCACCCTTAGTCTCACTCTCACTCTCATTCTATTTGCTTAGCGTGCAAGCAGGCGGGTGTGCCATTGCTTGGCGTCAACCTTCCTGCGCATGGCTTTCGCATTAGATCATTTAACACCGTCTGTTTTTTCCAATGTGTCAGGTTCATCTCCGGGTTATTTCTACGATAAACGCGAGTAGGCAGTAACGAGTAGGCCGGCCATATACCGCTGGCGTTCGTTTAGGACTTCAGTTGCATTGCTCATCGCTCGCCCATTTTTGGTTCGATCTTAATTCTCCTCGCACCATCCGGTAACGAAGTGGAAAAGTTCTTGAAACAAAATTTCCTGTTTTTGTAATAAAAACAAGCGGTTAAGTTTTGGTATGGATATTGCTAATGCTTAAGTACGAAAAACATATTTTTTGTGGTTACGAATTCTAGCAACAATAAAGGAATCTCGGCTAATGCTTACTAAATCCGTTAGACGACACGCGCCTCAAAGGGCGTTAGTTATCTCTTCAATAGCGTTTACCCTCTCATTAATGTCTACGATGATCTCTGCTCAAGAGGTGATCGAGGAGGTTGTGGTAACGGGTTCGCGCATTGCCAACACTAATGAAAATTCGTCTCAACCTATTGGTTCGGTTTCTGAAGAGGCTATTTCTAGCTCAGGTCAATTTGATATCAGTGAAGTACTAAACGACTCACCGGCCCTACTCAATAGTACGTCGGCAACTAACTCGCTTGACATAGCAGCGGGTAACCTTGCAGACACTTTGAACTTTGGTGGTTCTGCGCTTGACCTTAGAGGACTTGGTTACAAGCGAACATTGACGTTGGTTAATGGCCGTCGCCATGTCTCTGGTATTGAAGGGACAGGCGCTGTAGACATTACAACCATTCCCAGTGCGCTGGTTGAACGCATCGACGTTTTGTCCGGGGGCGCTTCTGCTATTTATGGTTCAGATGCGCTAACAGGCGTCGTGAACGTGATCCTAAAAGACGACTTTGAAGGTCTTGAGCTATCCATACAGGGCGGCACAGACGACTCTACGGATAACTTCGGTAAACGGTTTTCGTTGCTGGGTGGCCGTAATTTGTTTAACGGTCGCGGCAACGTAACGTTTGCAGTTCAGTTTGAGCGAGATAATGGTTTGCTCATGGGCGAGCGCAGTTATCTGGCCAATAATAATATTGCGGACGATGATGCCAATCCAGCTTTACGATTCCAAAAGGGCGACATTGCAGGTAGCACCACACCTAATCTCTCCGCTTACTACAATTTCGCAGCGACCAAATTGTTTCCCTGGGGGCTTAGAATTCCTACTGAAGAAACGTTTATTGCCGACTATCAATCTCAGTTCGGCACTGCGCCTGAGTTAACCACATCCGAAAGTGCGCTGTTTTCTCAGGCCGCTAGCGCGCCTCCGCAGGCAATTTTACCAGGCAGGACTTTTAACATCACAAGCCCCTATGGCGTAGTCGTGTTAGGCGATTTTGGTACTACTTTCCCACTTGGCAGCGAGCCGGATATCGACGGCAACGGCACCACCGACTGTTTGCAGAGTTTTACTGGCTATAACAGTTCGTTAGACGGCGCAGGTGCATTTGGTATTGCCGGCGGCTGCTGGGCAATGCAGGCAGATGGCTCGCTAGCCCCGTATACAGATGGATTAGTTGCCGGATCGTTCAATCAATTTGGCGCTTCAGACAGCTATATTCGCCCTAATAATGTTCACGCAGTTCCCGAGCGAACAAGTGCCTCAATTGACATTAACGGTTACGTAGATTTTGCTGAAGCGCAAAGCTTTTTCTTTGAAACGAAATATGTTGCACAGAAAATTGAGGCATTTCAGCAGTACCACAACTTTACCGATTTGCTCTACGGCGCGCCAGACAATCCATTTTTACCCACGGAACTGGCTAGCTACGCGAGCAATCCAGGGCTCGGATTTGCGGGCATCGACGGCGGACTGCATATCTCACGAGACTCTGATGATTGGGGTGACAATCTGACCACTAACGATCGCGAGACCATGCGTATCGTAGTCGGCTTCGAAGGTGCAATAACAGATTCAATTAGTTATGAGGTAAGCGCCAACTACGGCAGGTTTACGCGTGAAATGACAGATCGCGAGGCGACTATCGCTGACCGTTTCTTTGCGGCTATCGATGTAGTCAACGACCCCGCTACGGGGGCAGCGACCTGTCGGTCTAGCTTAGACGCAAGCGCATTTCCGCGTACTACGCCTTTCAATATTTTCCAATTTGTCGGCGGTGGCACTCAATCTTCCTTCTTCTCTTTTACCCCTGGTGATGGTCAGTGCGTGCCCATGAATATTTGGGGGGGTGAAGGCGCTATGTCGCAGGAATCTATCGACTTCGTCACTTACGATCGTAAAGTGGAAGAGGAAATTGAACAAACAGTATTCAGTGGCTATATATCTGGCGATTCGTCTGGCCTGTTCGCGTTACCAGCTGGTCCTGTAGGTTTTGCGGTTGGCCTAGAGTATAGAGACGAATCAACCAGCCAAACTTTTGGTTCGTATGACCAAGGCATCTTACCCGTAGCCGGCGTTACCGCAGACGGACAAAGTTTTGCAGCTGGGAGTTGGATTGGTGATGTCAGTGATGCTCAAAGCTTAGGACCAACGCCTTCCACCCGCTTGCTTTCCAGCAGTTCAAGCTACGATTTTATGGATTACTTTGCTGAAGCGTCCATCCCCTTGCTGACCGATGTGCCCGGCGCTGTTGAGTTGTCAGTAGACCTTGCCTATCGGTCAAGTGACAACTCTATATTTGGTACCAATGACACCCATAAGTATGGGTTTAGCTGGACGCCAGTGCAGGATTTACGCGTACGCTATACGGTAAGTGAGGCAACCCGCGTGCCAAATCTGTTTGAGCTATTCTCTCCCGAACAAGGTGCGCGGTTCCGCCCAGACGATCCTTGCGCTGCTAACAACTTGTCCACAGCAGCGGATTCAAGCCTACGTCAAGCGAACTGTATTGCCGACCTAGTTGCAAATAACGTTGCTTCGGCGAATATTTTTGATGCGCAAGGCACATATGCCTTCGAGGACCCATTGTCTGCGGGCTTCCCCGGTGCAATTGGCGGTAACGCTAATCTGCGACCAGAAACTGGCGAAACGACGACTTACGGCATTGTTTTCTCGCCTAGATTTGTTGAGGGGTTAACCGTGTCACTCGACTACATCGAGATAGACATTGAAGACGCCATTCTTGAAGTGTCCGCTCAAAATATCGTCAACCGCTGTTATGACTCAGCATCGCTGGACAACGAGTTTTGCCCTTTGATCAGCCGAAATGACAACGCAGCATCAGCTCAGTCTGGTGGTTTAGATTTCTTGCGACAAGTGCAGTTGAACTTTGGTGCAGCAGTATACGAAGGCTTCGATGCTACAGTGCAATACGACTTTTCGCTTGCCGACTCCAACTTTGCGGCTTCTCTGTCTTGGACCACGGTTGAAACCTTAGATCTGATAGAGCAGGGCGGTGCTGTGGATAACGAGTTGGGTGAAATGCGTCGCCCTAAAGATTCGGCGTTACTTAACGTGGCCATGAATCGTGGTGCTTATGATGTGAGCTTAACGACCCAATATTTGAGCAAGCAGTTACTTACCTATGAAGACGGCGCTGAAATCGAAACCGCCATGGATAACTTCGGTCCTTCGGCTTTCACTGATAGCGCTACCTTTATACACAGTATTCGCGCGTCTTATACCAAAGAGGACTTCACGCTCTATGGTGGCGTCAACAACCTCACAGATGAGTCTCCTTTCATAACTGAACGCGCATATCCGGTGAGTCCTGTTGGACGTTACCTTTATCTTGGAGCAACGATCTCATTGTAGTCGTCGTTCCCTTGGCGGGCCTCTTAGGGGCCCGCCTTTTTTTCGTTTATAAGGATTTACAATATGAGATTCATCAGGTTCACTCTATTACTGATCTCCATTTGCACCTTGAGTATTGTTCAGGCCAAACCGCTAACCATTGGCTATAGCGACTGGCCCGGCTGGGTTGCCTGGGAGGTGGGTGTTGAAAAAGGTTGGTTCGATGAAGCTGGTGTAGAAGTGGCATTTGAATGGTTCGACTATGTGGCTTCAATGGATGCCTATGCTGCGGGTCAACTTGATGCGGTCTGCATGACCAACGGCGACGCGCTCGTTACAGGCGCAACAGCGCGCTTGTCCAATATGGCGCTTATCAACGATTTCTCTAACGGAAATGACATGATCGTTGCCTTGCCCGGCATTACTAGCGTAACGCAGTTGAAGGGCAAGAAAGTGGGTGTTGAGATAGGCTTTGTCGGCCATCTGCTGTTGCTTAAAGCGCTGGAAAAAGCCGGGCTAACGGAAGACGATGTAGATCTCGTTAACGTAAGCACTAATGAAACACCAATGGTGTTAGCAAGTGGTGAGGTAGATGCCATCGTTGCATGGCAGCCTAACTCTTCATTAAGTCTTCAAATGGTCCCAGGCGCTACTTCAATCTACTCATCAGCCAATGATCCGGGTTTGATTTACGATACGTTAGCCATTGCGCCGGAAAGCCTTAACATGAGGCCTGTTGAGTGGGCCAAAGTTTTTCAAGTTTGGTACCGAATAGTCGAATTCATCAACGACCCCGCTACTCAATCTGAAGCGATACAAATTATGGCTGCGCGAGTCGGTGTTGCGCCAGAGGCCTACGCGAAGCTTATGCAAGGGACACGGTTTTTGGACCAGGCTGAGGCAAAAGAAAAGTTTTCAGCTACCGACGACCTCACCTCGTTACAAGGCTCTAGCAAAATTGCCGACGCGTTCAACGTAAAGTACAAAGTATATTCTGATGCTCAAAACACGCCAGACTACATCAACGACTCGCTCTACCAGTAGACCGGATATTCATGGCAACAATAACAATACCTCTAGTTCAAAGGATAAGGCCTAGGGCTCTTACTACTGCCTCTTTTTTGTTGCCGCTACTTTTATGGATGCTGGTGAGTTACGTGCCCGGAGTGTGGCAGCCTAATGTAAAAATTACAGACCCAGGAGACGTTGCCTTCTTTCGTCAGAACATGCTGATCGGAAAGGAGCAGTTTGCGCTCCAAACCCAGCTGGCTATTGAGGGCTCATCCACTCCGCCATCCGGTATTCCCGCTAACCCTATTTACCTACCGGCACCTCATGAGGTGGCTATAGCACTCTACACCAGTCTTACAACGCCGCCGTTACGCCGCAGTGAAGTTTGGTTCTATCAGAGCATATGGCATAGCATTACCATTATTTTTTGGGGCTTTCTTTATTCTTGTCTACTCGGTTTGCCGCTGGGGATTCTCTGCGGTGCTTATAGGCCCGTTTCGCAGCTAGCCGAGCCTTTCATCGAGTTTGCTCGATACTTTCCAGCGCCGGCTTTCGGCGCGCTGGCAGTTGCCATTCTTGGTATTCACGACGCGCCAAAAATTGCCATCATTTTTATTGGTACTTTTTCGCAATTGGTGTTGGTTGTTGCTAACACTACTCGCCGGTTAGATGTTCGTTATCTAGAGGCCGCGCAGACGCTAGGCGCGAAAAAGATACGCCAGTTAGTGCAAGTTGTGTTGCCCGGTATTCTGCCAGACTTGTATAAGGATCTACGTATTCTGCTCGGATGGGCATGGACCTATCTCATTGTGGCAGAGCTCATAGGCACTTCTTCTGGTATTACATGGTTCATTACCCAGCAAGCACGCTACAAAAATTTCGACATGGTTTTTGCCGCTCTAATTATTCTGGGCGTTATCGGGCTTTTGTCAGATCTACTATTAGAACGTATGGGGCTTCGGTTATTCCCCTGGCAGGAGAAACGCAGTGGCATCAGTTAACTCTGCGGCGCCTGTAAAGACACCCGCGAAGCTGGCTTTTCGTAATCTTGGCAAGACATTTATGTTTCAGGGCGCACCGAAACAGGCCCTTCTAGGCATTAATGCTGAGATCGAGACCGGCGAGTTTATTTCTATTGTCGGTGCTTCAGGGTGCGGTAAGTCCACCCTAATTCGTATTGCTGCTGGGTTAGAGAGGGCGAGCGAGGGCGGTGTTTATGTAGAAGATAACCTAGTTGTTCAGCCCGGGCCCGACCGTGGCATGGTGTTTCAACAATTCTCCCTGTTTCCTTGGCTGAGTGTTAAGGAAAACGTTATGTTCGGAATTCAGGACCAGTATCCAGACAAGCGGCTTAGAGGCGATGCAGCCCTAGATTGGGTAGACAAAGTCGGCTTAGCCGAGTTTGCCGGCTACTACCCAAATCAGCTTTCTGGCGGTATGCAGCAACGCGTGGCTATTGCGCGCGCGCTAGCACCCGGTCCCAAAGTGTTATTGATGGACGAACCATTCGCGGCGTTAGACGCTCAGACTCGGGGGCGCATGCAGCGTCATTTATTGGAGATCTGGCGCAAGCTAAATATCACTGTTGTTTTTATTACTCACGACCTAGAAGAAGCAGTGTTGCTAGCGGACAAGATATTTGTTTTGGCGCCTAATCCTGGTCGCCTAGTCGCAACTTTGCCGATAGAAATCCCGCGCGTTAAGGACGGGCTAGAGCGAGATAAATACGAACCCAACTTTGCTGCAGTATTGAAAGACCTCAGCGGCTTGCTTGTGACCTCGACGGATGCTCATGGCTAAGTTAGCTCAAATGAACGCGTTAGGTCGGGTAGGCAGGCGGATGGTATTGACGTTGGTGGCGTCCGTTCGCTTTGCTTGGTCGCACAAGAATACTAACAATTCACCGTGGCACTGTAGAGATGAGAGAAAAGCACAAAACGAAGGAGAGAAATAAAGAAGTAAAAAGATCAGGTGTTGATCTAGTTTTGAAATAGGTATTTACAGTGGGCGTTCAGCGCCAGCTTTTCCACATATTTATGGCTGCAAAGACAACGTGAGTTGTAGCGGTTAAAACAACGTTTACTTATTTAGGAATTTGTAATGGAAAGAGTAACTGACGGAAGCGAAACAAATGAAGTGGAAGCGGCAGAAGAAGACTTCGCCGGCTTTGATGGCAGTTGGGGGTTGGAGTGGGTGGATACATTAGAGAGTTTAGGGGAGCAAATTCCTTGGACTTGGATAGCGGTCATTCTGTTTGTCGGTTGTATGGTCTATTCTTTTTATAGAAATAAGAACGCAAAGTAAGTCTTAGCAAACGTCTGAGAGAAGGGTTTAAAGCTACGACTCAGCGAGCGTGTTGAAAGAATTTAAAGGAAAAGGCCCCTAAAAGAAGGTCCATGTGGAGTGCGTGGGTGGGAGTCTAGAGAGGGAGGCAGAAATGGGCGCAGAGAAAAAACAGAACTTAAAGAAAGAAAAGGGTCTCAATAAAGTCTGCAGAAAAAAAGGCGTTGTGCGAAAGGGCGAGACTCGCCCTATTCTTTGGCCCCTAACAAGTCCCATTCAGCCCATGGTATATCACGGCCAGGAAATGCAGCATTTGAGAAGGGCCACGCTTCCTTAACCCAAGTCTTGCTCCACTGAAATAAAGTGTCATCAAAACCAAGGTCGTATTGTTGCTGGGTTACCCACATGCGGATAACTGCATCAAACCCTGCCTTGTCGCTGGGATAAATGTAAAGGGAACCTAATTCCATGGTTTCATCTGTAGATAAAACCGCATACGCAAACGACTCGCGATTTTTGAATCTGCGTGCCTCGTTCTCCATATCAAGCATTGCGTCCGCTATGGTTATGTCTTCGTTAGGCCAGCTTGAACCTCTGGAGAAGGTCGCTTGCAAGTGGTCTACGGAGGACATGTACGCAGCGTAGTCAACGTCCACCACGGCGGGCCCAAGGGGTATTAGAATGAACTGCTGTGTCTCCACTAGGGTCGGCGGGATGAAATCTGCAGATATGAATGTGGTGGCTTGCTGGAGTGCCGGAGTGTCTTGCGCTTGTAAGGTGCTAGGCAAGAAACAGCTTAGCGCGCTGAGCAAAAGAGTTACCAGAGCTGTTTGTAATTTTGCTTTCCGCAAAGGGAAGAATGAAACGGCGACTGAGCCGTTTCTCTCCGTACATGCAGCGCTAAAGCGATTTAATTTTGTCATCGGGATAGAGCGCCAGTGCATATTGTTCAAACAATGAAAGTTGTTTACCTGTTCCTGAGCCACATCGTTCAATGTAACTGCTTGACGAAAACGTTCCGAAAAGCCTGTCCCAAATAATGATGCCGCAGCCGAAATTCGTGTTGCTGTCATTAAAGTCATGAGAGTGATGCAGTTGATGATGTTCTGGCGATGTGAAGAACCAGTTCCATATGCTAGATCGCATTGGCAAGTTAGAGTGAGTGATCCACCCATTGCAGAAACCTAAAGCGGCGCTTACAGCGATCACTTCCGGAGTTGCGCCAAATAACGCAAGGATAATGGGGGTACTAAAACTCAGTGCTAAGAACTCAGTGGGGTGAGTGCGGTTAGATCTCATTGCGCTCATCTTGGTGATGTGATGGTGTGTTGCGTGGGTCCTCCAAGCGATCATGTACCGGTGTGAGCACCTGTGGATCCAGTAGTAAATAAATTCAGCTGCAGTTTGTGCGACGACTGCGCAAAGAATAAGTCCTGGAATGGTGGTTGCTTCAAGGGTTATCGGCACGAATGTATTCTCTCGAATCCACTCAAAAGCGTCAGAGATGGGTGTGCGGTAGTAATCAGAAATAAGCGGAATCCATATGTACGCCGCAGTGAAAATCCAGAAAATGTCTTCAGCATAATCTTTCCAATTAAGCAGCCATGCCTTCTTCTTCGTCCAAACTCGCTCAGCCGCTAGCAACAGCAGGAGCGGAGAGAAAAGCAAAAATGCGGTTAATAGGTCTGCACCTTCACCAAGTGCCTTTGGTGACATAGCCTCACTTGTTATGGCTATGGCAACAGCAATCATAGACGTCAGTGCAATCACAGGTTGCGGCAGCTTCCAAAGAAACTCAGTGAATTTTGACTTGTACACGTATGCTGGCGGATCGAAAGGCTCGTCGCTCTCTTTTATTTGTGCGGTGTCTGGCGCTTTGGCCAGCGGTTCGTCAGGCAGCAACTCGTCGAGCGCGGCGGTAGTTTGGATTGAACTCATACTTCTGATCCTTTCCTAAATTATGTTTGATGTTGTTTTCCCGCTTCGCGGGAAGCTCGATTTTCTCTACCAAAAAAGTGGTAGAACCGATGTCGCCGAGGGCTGCCCTTGGCTGCACAGCGGCGACTTTCATATACTAGTGTTTGCAATATTTGGGCCTGAATTCGACCTGGACTTGATAAGCCGTGGTTTGCGGCACCTTTAAAAGGGTGAGCAATGTCATCTAAGGGCAAACAGGGAGGTCCCACAGATGTCAAATCGTGGGCTTGTTTGGACGAGATGGTGCTGGACTGGATGCTCGAGCGGGTTAAGCGCCTGTAAGGTTATGTTTTAGATATATATTTTTTCGGGCTGCGGTTGTAGTTCTTCATGCTCAATATTTTGACTGTATTTTTGCTTGATTTTGCTCCTCCACTGAGCGCGTGGAACCACGCTCAAAGAGACATAGTGGTTAGGCTTAGTCTAAGATTTTGTGACGTTATCAGCGGTAAATGGCACAACCGCCAGAAGCAGAGGTCTCGGGCTATGCCCAGATTGCGTGCAGTTGCGCTTTTACTGGGCGTGCATCTCGCCTAAAAAGGTGCAGGTATTGTTAGCATATTTAGCGGCTTGCAGGTTTAGTTGCTCCGCGGTACCACCACCGTTTTATAAAATTCTGTATAACCTTCTGTCATCGCTCTAGCGCAGTCGCCAGGTGTGGTGCCGCCTGCATAGGCGTCCTTGCAAGGGCCTGTCATCACCTCGGGACGGTTGGCTTCAACCCACTGGCGCGCCTCGTAGTAAATGGGCTGATCGTTGGAGCTTGTTTCTACAGCGGTTAGGTTTGCGCCGTCGAAGGTCATGTGAAACGTGTCTGTCACATTGAACCCGGTGTTTAACGCAACAACCGGATCGTCTTGTACGGTTATAGCGCACGCAATTTTGTTGGGTTCTTCAATAAAACAGGGCGTGCGAGTCACCACCTTATAGTTACCACCCTCTGCCCAGCCTTGGTAGTAGAGTATGTTGGCTGAGCTATCCCCGGCTTGCCTCAGCAAGGGTGCAAGTGTTGCCGAATCAAACGAGTAGAAGGCTTCAATTACCTGCTCTGCTGCCTCTATTTGAATTTTTGCTGTTGGCTTTTCCTCACCTTGCAAATGGTGCATGGCGTATACGCCGCCAAACGGCGATATCGCGCTGATAAGCACCAGCGCCGATATTGCAGGGATAAAATTTGCAGTTAACGCTTTGTGAATAATTGTCTCTTTCATCTTTATGCCTCTTGTTTTACCAGTATTAGCTGGCAAGTTAGTTCAGTGGTGGTAGTTATTGAGTTGGCGCCCGCAAAGGGCAGCGTATTTTTTTCTATCTATTTTTAACGGTTTGCGGTGGCGAGATAAGCCCGCCAGCCACCAAGGTCAGTGATTTCAGTGGCGCCGGCAAGACCAGCTTGTTCACAAAGGAAGCCTAAGACGTGCTTGCCGGTCTGGGTTTCCACGAGACCAATACCCAATGGACTGGGTACCTCGTTGACAAAACTTGCAAAGTATTCAGCCGGAAGCCGCCAGATTTCCAGCTCAATAGTTTTGCCTCCTGCACTGTCGCGCACCATTCCGGGCCGCTTGGGCGGTCCGCCTTCAAGTGCGAACAGCCGGTATTGGGCAGATGATTGAGTCGCTGTCACAAATACAGCGCCGCGACTAGTTAGCTGGAAATTCAACGGAAGTCCCGCCATATGTGCGCCACATACTGCAATATCGACCTGAGCCAAATCACTAAAGTCACCCACACCAGTTGGCTCTGCAAGCAAGCCATTGCCGTGCAAAATATCTTCCAGCTTTGCGCCAATCGCCATTAAACGAACGTCTTGAAACTTATCGCCCACTAAGGAGATACCAAAGGGCTGGCCAGTTTCAGTGTCTAGCCCAGGTATTGCCAGACCGCAAAAGTCTAATAGGTTCATGTAGTTCGTGTAGTGGCCTAAGTTTTGGTTGGGACCCATTGGATCGGCCTCTAAATCGGCCAAGCTAAAGTGACTTCCGGCTGTTGGTGTGAGGAGCGCGTCGCATGACTTTATGGCGGCCAGGCATTGGCTGCGTAACTCTGCGAGTTCATAGATAGAGTGATAAACCTCGGCTGCGGTTCTCGTTTGGCCACCAGCAACAATTTGCCTAGTGACAGGCCAGACAACATCCGGTGTTTGTTCCAGTACGTCTGCCATGGCAATAAAACGTTCGGTCACCCAGGGTCCTTCGTATAATTGCTCAGCGGCTTTAACGAAGGGGCTGAAGTCTATTGTTTGAATTTCAACGCCTTGGTCGACCAACTGACCTAAGGTGCGGTTATAAGCTTCTGCGTACGCTGCGTCGCCAAAAAATGCTAGTTGATCTGGCGCTATCACAGCAAGCGTAAGACTTTCAGACCATAGACCATATGTCTTGAGCGCATTGCTGGGGTCGTTGGGGCGTGCGAATGGGTCGTCCGAGTCAAATACCGCTGCGGCTGCAGTGACCAGTGCGGCGTCTGCGGTGCTGCGCGTAAAAATGCTGACGCAATCTAGGCTACGACAGGCTGGTACCACGCCGCTCGTTGATAGTAATCCTCGGGTTGGCTTGACGCCAGTCAGACGATTAAAGCCTGCTGGGATACGACCGGAACCTGCGGTATCAGTGCCCAACGAAAAACTAACCAAGCTACAGGCCAATGCAATTGCACTGCCAGAACTGGACCCCCCGGGTACCAGATCTGGCATGTCTGGATTAACGGGTACGCCGTAGGGCGATCTAACACCTACAAGTCCCGTGGCAAACTGGTCTAAATTAGTTTTGCCTACTGGAATCGCACCTGCGTTGACTAGTTGTTGTACCACGAAAGCCGATGTGTCTGGCTGGTAAGCAAATGCCGGACAGGCGGCTGTGGTGGGCATTCCCTCTACATCAATATTGTCTTTCACGGCGAAGGGTATGCCCCACAGCGGTAGACTGTTGGGGTCACTGCCCTCTAAACGATCCAGGTAGGGTTGGACGTTAGTGATGTCTGGATAGGTGATCCAAATAGGATTGCTGGTCATCTTTGAAGAGACATCGATGATGGTATCAACAACCTCCTTAGGCGTGACACGACCGGTACGGTAGCCCTCAAGCAAGTCGCTGATTGAGCTGCCAACAAGACCTAAAACTTCTTGCATTCCATGCATCGCTTTACCTTTTTTTGCGTTTGTATTTGTTGCGTGCTGATCTTGCCTCGCTAACGATTTAAATTTATTTTTGCCTCAGAGCAAGCAACCACTGCTATGGCTTGTCCCGCTGCGACGGTTTGACCTTCTACTACTAGAACGGTAATTGAGCCTGTTGCCGTTGCTGTTACCGGCACCTCAGTCTTCATCGATTCAAGTACCGCAATTTCTTGGCCTTCTTCGACTAACTCTGCATCTGCGACTAAAATCTTCCAGACCGAAGCGCTAATCGGACAAGTGATTACGTCGCCGTCCAACTGATCTTGTCTTAGCTCTGTGCTTGATGTGGTTGGAATACTGGTAAATGTCAGATCATCGGATAGCCGCCAACGTTCCAATTCTTCCTGGAAAGCGTTTTCTCTGGTTTGCCTAAAAGCGCCTATTTGCACAGCATTGTTGGCTAGTTTGTTTTCATAGGTGCCTAAGTCGAGTTGTGTTAGCTCTGTGCTTGGGAAGTATTCGTCGTGGGCGCACGCTTCGCGAATTTCAAGAAGTTCTTGTGCGTCTACTTCGAAATAGCGGATCTGATCGAAATTTCTCAGCAACCAACTCTCTTCACCGAGATCGCCAAAACCTTGGTTGCGCCAAACGGGCATTGTGCGCCCAATGAACTGATAGCCGCCGGGGCCCTCCATACCGTAGATGCACATGTATGAACCGCCAATGCCCACAGAACCCTCAGCAGTCCAAGTGCGCGCAGGGTTGTATTTGGTGGTGACCAAGCGATGGCTTGGATCTAGCGGCGTAGACAGGGGTGCGCCTAGATACACATCACCAAGTCCGAGCACGAAGTAGCTGGCGTCAAAAGCGATTTTTTTCACTTGATCCACAGAATCTAAGCCGTTAATGCGACGGATGAACTCAATATTATCAGGGCACCACGGCGCACCGGGCCTAACGTTATTCATATATCGCTCGCTGGCTTCTCGACACACAGGGTCGTCCCAAGACAGGGGAAGCCTAACAATGCGAGAGGGCACTGTTGCGCTTTCTATGGTAGCAGCCGCTGCCAATAAAGGCTCGAGTGCTCGCACGAGTTTGTCGTGGGTCCATAGTCGTATATCAAAGCGTATAAGCAGAGATCGTACGCCCGGAGTTTTTTCTACGATGCCTGGCAATTTGCTTTTGTTGAGGGTTTTGGCGAATTCACCGACTAGTATGCGCACTCGAATATCGAGTACTGCTGCTCCGAACTCCAGTAATATCCATTCCTGCCCAGCTTGACGAATAGTGACATCGTTTGCTTCGTATAAGAGGATTTTTGTAGCGGGACCGCTTTCTGAAACATTAAGACGGGGCGCTTCAGGTAGCTTTGTCTGGTCGTGTTCTATCCACGTGGCTTGCGCCTCACTGATTTCACGTGCTTGGTTTTGATCTACCAACTGCAGCTGAATCTGATCTCCAGGCACAAGTTGGCCAAGTTTCCAGCGGTCTGCATTTATCACTACAACCGGGCATACGAAGCCGCCTAATGACGGTCCGTCAGGACCCAAAATAACCGGCATGTCGCCGGTAAAGTCCATTGCGCCAAAAACGTAGGCAGAGTCGTGAATATTTGAGGGGTGCAACCCAGCTTCGCCACCATCCTTGCGCGCCCATTCAGGGCTGGGGCCTATAAGCCGAACACCGGTGCGGTTGGAGTTGTGATCTACTTGCCAAGTTGCTTGAAACAGCTCTTTTATCCACGCACCGGTAAAAAAATCTGGCGCAGCATGAGGACCTAACAGTACTCGCAAGGTGTTGCGGCTAGTCAGGTCAGTTTGCTGACGCGCTTGTATTACAGGTTGCGGGTCATCTGCTTGCGCATCATGCCAGCGCAGTACATCGCCCTGACGCAGCGCGCGACCCTGATGGCCGCCGAACTTACCTAATACAAAAGTGGCAGAAGAGCCAAGAAAGTCAGGAACATCTAGACCGCCTTTGACCAGCAGATAGGTGCGCAGTCCATCAGTTACATCATTAATAGAAAGCACTTGGCCAGCCGCCACGGAGAACACGCGGCCGCGTTGGATCGGTTGTTGATCTAGGGTGGCGCTCACGATGGCGCCGGTGAGGACGCATTGGGTTGGGCTGCGGAAGAAGATTTTGGCGCCCTTTAGAGCCATTTCCAGACCGGCTGCCGTTGTCGGGTTGCCCAGCATTCTGTTACCCAACTGAAAAGACAAATCGTCCATTGGGCCAGAGGGCGGAACTCCGATATCCCAGTAACCTTGTCGTCCGGGGTAGGACTGCACGGCCATCTCTAGGCCAGGGAGTAGGACCTCTAATTCGTTGCTTTGATAGCTTACGGTTGCAAGTAGCTTAGTGTCGACATTGCCGGCTCGAAAAGCCGTATTGTCTATAGCATGCCTGAGTAGCGTGACGTTGGTAGTGGTGCCATAAATTTCGGTTTGCTCTAAAGTATCTAATAGCTCGTCTATGGCGAGTTGCCGGGTTTCTCCATAGGCCATGACATTGGCAAGCAACGGATCAAACCAATGTGAGACCAAACTCCCTACACCGACCCAATTATCGATACGCCCTTGTTGCGGAAAGGTGACGTCTATCTGTCCTGGGGTGGGCTTGTAGTTGTCGAACGGGTCTTCGGCATATAAGCGTACCTGTAACGCTGCGCCCGCTGGTTTTAACGCCGCCTCTAGCGCATCGCAATCCGGAAGGTTCCCCGCCGCTAAACGAATCATCCATTCAACTATGTCTACACCGTAAACCAACTCGCTGACACCGTGTTCTACTTGCAGGCGGGTATTCACCTCTAAAAAATAGTACTGCTCAGCTTCAGCGTCGTATAAGAATTCAATGGTGCCAGCGCTGGCGTAGTCGACTGACGCTGCTAGAGCTCGTGCCCTAGCATGCATGGACTTGCGAATATGATCTGGCAGATTCGGTGCCGGACATTCTTCTACCAGTTTTTGGTTGCGCCTTTGTAACGAGCAATCGCGATCACCTAAAATGACCACTTTGCCGTGCCCGTCACCGAATAGCTGAACTTCTACGTGCCTGGCTCGGGTAATGCACTTTTCGAGAAAGACGCCGGGGCTGCTGAAATTGCCTTTTGCTAACGCGCTAACTGACTCGAATGCAGCGCTGAGTTCTTGCGCACTGTCGCAGCGCTGCATGCCAATACCGCCGCCGCCAGCTGTGCTTTTTAGAAGCAGCGGAAACCCAATGTCTGTTGCCGCCGCTAAGGCGGCGTCTAGATCAGCCAAGATGCCGGTACCACGAAGAATGGGAACCTCTAGGCGTTCTGCAATTGCCCTTGCTTCATGTTTTAAACCAAAAGTATTAATAACCTCTGGCGAAGGACCCAAAAATGCTATGCCAGCTTCAGCGACGCGGATGGCGAATCCCGCATTCTCGCTGAGGAAACCGTAACCGGGGTGAATGGCCTCTACTTTTGCTAAAGCTGCAATTTCTAGGATTTGCTCAGTGTTTAAGTAGGTTTCAGCAACAGAATTGCCTGTTAGGTCATAAACCTCATCAAAGACTGCAAAATATTTATTGCTGCGCTCTGCGCTGCTGCGGATGGCAACGCTGACAATACCCAAGCGCTTGAGCGTGCGAGCAATGCGCACCGCAACAACGCCTCTATTTGCAATAAGAACTTTAGTAAACATTTACTGTAACCTCATCTCAACATGTACTGGCGTGGGGTTATAACCGTTACAGGGATTATTCAGCTGAGGGCAGTTAGAGATAAGGATCGCCAAATTGACATGCGCAATAAGGTCCACGTATTTACCCGGTCCACTCACGCCATCTTCAAAAGTTAGCTGGCCCTCGGGAGTGACAGGTACATTCATAAAAAAATTAACGTTGTGGGATAAATCGGATTTCGTAAGTTCTAGGTCGGCAAGCTCTGTATTTAGTGCTAACAACCAACTATCGCGGCAAGAATGCATGGTTTTAGTGTTATGAGCGTAGCGCACAGTATTACTCTCCGCCGCACAGGCACCGCCTAGAGTGTCGTGTCGACCACAGGTGTCTTCAATAATTTCAACCATAGCGTTGCCCGCCTCCGACCGCAGAATGGAACCTGTGGTCAAATAAAGAGATCGTTGGGACTGAATGGTCTGCATAGCACTGTAGCGCTCGCTGAAGTCATCTGCGTTGAAAAAAAGGGTGTCAACAGCCTGGTTACCATGGCGATCAGTGAGTCGAATAATTCGTCCTTTCGGAAGAATGCCAAGCCAATAACCACCAGCGGGAATAGTTTGCGGTTGCTGATCTTGCATAAGGTGTTTGTCAAGTTGGGTCACTTTATCTTCCAAAGTAATAGAGTTCTGTGTTGGTGAAGCCCCTACCGTTTTCAGCGCAATTGGTACGACAAGCATCATCTTCAGCAACCGCATCTGACAGAGCGAGATGCAAAGAAACTTCGGTTTTCGGGTATGTCAAGGAGTCGTTAAACGGGTGCGGGCAAGTGTGCATAAGCACAATGGCGTCCATTTCAAAACGCAGCGTGACGCTGGTGCCTGAAGGGTAGGGGGCTGCTAAAGCCAAGTGGCCTTCGCTATCTGCGTCAACCCGGCTGAACCAATTCATGTTGGCGACCAAGTCTTTGGCGCTCATACCGTACTTACCCAGTTCGACCAAAAAGCTATCTTGTCCATTACGCAAAAAATCATTGCGTGATTCTTGAAAGGTTTCCTTTGCCCAAGGTTTAGTGTCGAGGTGGGTTTTGCTGCAGGTGCCACTTGTAGCGTCATGCCAGCCAGCACTGTCTTCAATGACAGAACAAAGGATTCGTCCCATGTCAGTATAAAGGCAGTTGCCTTGAGTAATTTTAAACGTGTGCTGGCACTTTAAGGAGTCTGGAATGTTTAGGCGTTCGGTTGTATTTTCCGCGTTGTAGATCATCATGCCTACGTTACTGCCGCCAGATAGATCCGTCAGTTTTAGCGACACGCCTCTTCTAACGATCATAGAGCAATGGCGTCCTCCATCGAGGCGTTCAGAATAGTCACTCAACATTATCTAACCCTATATCCCTAGGCTTTGTATTGCCGTTTTAAGCCGTTTTTTTGGTTTCCAACTATTCTAGTGAAGGGTTGTCGTAATGAAGGCGGGCAAAAACCTATGCGACCCCTGCCGCTGACAAAAATCGGCAAAAAAATAGTGTGAAGTTACACAGACGTAAGCACCGATTAATTAGCGCCTATTCAAAAGCAATCTTCGTAAAGTTCTGGTTTCTACGAGTCATGCGAGATTTATGCCAACTCGTAGGGCCGCCGGGCAGTGTTGGCGACGGTGTGCAAGGATATCTAACAACGTTTTAAAGCTTGCCAAAATGCGCGGTGTGTTCTGCCAGTGTTTGAGCTGCTGAAAAACGCTGTTCCAACCCAAAGTCTCATTGAGCGAAGATCAAATCTTGCTCTCGCAAAATAATTTTTGCCGTGATTTTCCGTCGGCTATGCGGTTATTTACAGGGGGTATGACGTTTTTAGCAAACGATGCTTTTAAGATAATGCTTCTTTATGGAGCGAGAGAGGGAGCTGTTGCCTTTTGTCGCAACAATTTGGTGCATTACGTGTCTATCGAGTGTTGGCAGGTTGAGTGAGGGGCGGTACGATCAGGTGCGAGGTGCTTGGAGGGCGCGCGTCTAGAAGCGTTTAAATCAGCGTTTGTTCAGCTTGTTCAGGAAGGGGAAGGTGTTCACTCCTAACAGAGAATACTAGGGCGCATTGAGTGTTGATCTCCTCTCTTCTCTCGTTCTTCTTTTTTCTTTCCTTTTTCCTCCTTTCCCTATCTCCCTTCGTTTTTCTTGTTCATCCTTTTCTGCTTTTAACTCAGGCTATTCCTGAGCTTATGCCTACTCTTTTAGGTCCGCTGGCGGCCGTGTCATTGCTTCAAGCCAAGTGCGTATAATTCTTGTCACCCGGATATCTAGTTCGCTTGTCTTAATGCCCAGTCGCTTGGCGTAGGGTGCGCGAAAAATTTGATAACCCCGGAGTAGGGCGTTAATTGCCACTTGCAGTGCTTCAAGATCATGGGCGCGATCAATGTCGCCGTTAATCACCTCTTGGCGTAGTTGGCTGATCGCGGGCTCAAATAGGGGCATTGGATCCACCGTGTCATCACCGTCAATGACCAGTAATGCGCGTAGTTCACTGTCACGAGTATTGTCTCTTACCAAAAAATGCCGGAGGCGAGTTTCTATAAACGTCCGAGATTTTCCGTTGGCTGCCAATGCGCTGGTGATGCCTGCGAATTGATGGCTGATGGCCGCGCGTAATAATTCTTGTCTTGAGCCGAAGTAATGGTAGATGTTGCCGCGGTTAACTCCGGCGCCCTCGGCAACTTGGCGTAGATTGAGTCCGGCAAGCACGCCGTTATTACGGATTAGGTCCAGCGCCACATCAATGAGTTTTCGCTCGGTATCTGCGCGGTCGCGCTTTTTCCGTGTCTGCGTTTCTTGTCCATTGGACGACGTTGCCATACTAGGTCTCCGCTAAAGTGAATTGAAATACATCACAATTGGCTTGTTAACTTTTGCATCTCTTTATCTTGGGCGCGCTCAGTACTATTAACGCCACCTATAGGTTGGTAATGCAGTTTAATGCAGCCAAATCTAGGCCAATGCTCGTTACCCGCCGGCCTTGCCGCAAAGTCATGCATCAGTCATAATCTAGCACACTGTTTTAGCATAGTGCTAATAAATATCATCAAGATGATGGGTGTGGGAAATTGAAAATGACACGACGAAAAATGTTAGTTGGTGTTGCGCTTGCGGGCATGTTGCTTGCTGGTTGTGAAAGGACCACACCGTTAGACCAGACTCAGATCGCTGGGGCGTTGGGCCAAGCTGTGTTTGCAACGGATCACACTGTTATTGACCGACGGGTTGCGGCCAATCCTCAGCGCAATGCCTACTTCGGCGACTTGCACGTGCACACAACTTACTCATTTGACGCTTATGCCTTTGGCACCTTGGCCACACCGTATGATGCCTATCGCTTTGCTCAGGGCGAAGCCATCAAGCATCCTTCCGGTTATGACATGCAGTTAAGCGAGCCATTAGATTTTTATGGTGTCACCGATCACGCAATGTTTATGGGCGTGGCGCCAGTGGCTGCAGATACCGATAGCGATTTGTCTAAGTATCCTTTCACCGAGGTGATACATGATCTGAATGCGCCAGATAATATGGATCGTTGGAGTTTGCCTGATCGGTTGGGTAGCTTCACCAAGCTTTTGGCTGGCTTAGTGCCAGGCATTATTGGCGGTGATATCGAAGCTGAGGAAACGTTGGCCATTACCCGCCGAGCCTGGGCAGACACAGTAAGGGCTGCGGACATGTTCAATGATCCGGGTCGCTTCACCACGTTTGTTGCCTACGAGTACACCACAGGGTCTGACGACCGAGGCAACCTGCACCGCAACGTTGTCTTTGAAAGCAGCGACTTGGTGCCAGAAGTACCTTTCTCACGTCTACATTCAAATAATCCTGAAGATCTTTG
>OJIR01000214.1_pt1 | contig 20189 bp, 16 predicted proteins | sample 1595711 | NCBI WGS metagenome assembly OJIR01 (sample SAMN05416846, study PRJEB24817) | seawater metagenome | isolation source: Sea water | place: Canada:Atlantic | collected 2013-07
CGACAACCGGAATCACAATCCGGGGCTCTACCAACTGAGCTATAGCCACCACTGAACTTACTTAAAACGTCTATTAATAAGACGCGGCGGATTATATGGCATTTTTGTATAGGTTGACAAGAAAAACATTCACTTTTTAACTGTATTTATATGCTTTCGCTGTTCGTTGTTTGTTATTCGTACCATTTGCTTAAAATTTAATTATTCGCTGATAGATTCTTCCCGAAAATGAATGGGGTTAGAAATAATATCGCAGCCTATAAGATGCTGTCTTAGCATGATCAAGGCGTGCGATATTCCGATATATTCTTACTGGTTAAAGGTTGCTTAGTCCAGTACGGCTTCGAATGTTAGGAAAACTTTACCGGCAATAACATCCGCTAGTTCATAGTCTTTTACATCACTTTCATATTCAGCCATTAATAAATAACGTCCTGCTTGCTCAAGTGTAAAGTTAATATTTCCTTTAGCATCTGAGGTTAATTTTAAACTTTCAGGATCATTACGGTAACGAACACCTTCTCTAATAATTTCAACCTCAACACCGGCTTGTGCTTTACCATTGAGGGTAAATGAAAAGTTGGCTTCCTCGCCTTGTGCAATATCTGAAGGGTGGGTAACGGGTACAAGTTCCAAGCCTTGATTGCTAACCGCAAAGTTTTCTGACGGTGAATTTAAGGTGACATAGGTTAGAATACTGCCTGATGATTCAATTGTCTTAACATCGTATGCACCTTTAGGTAGTTTTTTCTTACGATCTTGCTTATTTACATTACGTAACCATTGTTCTTCTTTTTCACCTTTTATTTTATAACCTGTCCAATAAGAGGCTTCTCCACCCATTTTCAGTTGGTAAGTACCACTGTCTTCAAGATGAATATCAACAACACTTTTACGTTGACCGCGATAGCTAGAACCAGGGAATACTCGTTTGCCACTAGGCGCAATTACCTCCATCTTTTCAGCCCCCATTGGTTTATCAACATTGAAGGTTTCATTCGAGGCTGTGACATCAACCACTATCCATTCACCTTTATCGTTAGATAAATTAAAGTGGCTTGGTAATATCCATCGATTATGTGCTGATGCCTGGGCCACTAACAATAAAGCACTTACGCCGATAAATAATTTTTTAAGTTTCATAGTTATTCCTTAATAGTAAAGATAGATTTTGCAACTTCTGGATTTGGTGCCAGTGTGAATGTTTGACTGGTACCATTTAGGGTAAATTTTTGTTTGATGATGGCACGGCCACCATTTTCACGGACAACTTCAAGATGTAAAGTATAATTGCCTGACGCTAACTGGTTCTTATCATCGTCAAGCGCTTGAAAAGTTAATTGATAACTTCCTGCGGCACGTGTGGCCGATGTGATAGCATCAACCAAGGTTTCGTCCTTGCGACCGACTTTGCGCCACCAACGACGAATATCTTTTAGCCATTTACTGCCTTCTCGCCATAGCATTAGGGTTCTCACACTCTTCCCTTTGCTGTTTTCAATCCATACGGCAACATAAGGGTTATGATACTCCCCTGATTGTTGCGGGAGATTCAGTGATAATTGCAGCTCTGTTGCAAATAATGTCGTGGTACTGCTCAGCCAGATAAATATAATCAACAATAAATTTTTTCTCATAATGCCTTCCAAAGTAAACCCAAATTAAACCCAAATAAAATAAATACTCATCACGAATAAAGAGCTAATAATGCTCACCGCTATCGTACGATTTATGCGGCGCTGTGCCAGCGCTAAAACAAAACCAGTAAGACTAAACACGATCATAAGTATTGCACTTAAATCAATGATAAAACGCCAAAAGTCACCGCTATTTCTTCCTTTATGTAAATCATTAAGTAATGCCCAATAGCCATAATTCGTGGCCTCTCTATAGGCTTCTCCTGAACTTAAATCTATGGTTAAACTCAAGTATGCACCCGGTCCTTTATCGGTGATAAAAAGTTCATCCCCCTCTCGTTCGATAGTTAACCTATTACCATTAAGATGATTAGCTTTTAGCAAGAAATTAAGTAACTTCCCTTCATTTTTCTGTGTAAGTAATTTAGCGGGCGTAATAAAATCAACCTCGACGACCTCGGCTTTATTATCTGCAAACCATTCAGGATGATTAAGCGTGATACCGGTAATGGAGAAAAATATCATTAAGGTGAGTAAGGCCATGGAAACGTAGACATGGATAAAACGAGAAAAGGACAAAAATGATTTATTAATGCGCATTTAGCTTTCACTCTGGCTAACTAGACGTTGCAATGTTTGTACGTTTTCAAAAATGCTGCTTTCATTGGGCGCATAAGCTAATGCTTGTTGCAATAGCTCAAGCGCTTTAGCATACCGTCCCAGTGACATCATTAAATCAGCGTGTTCGGTTACCGCAGATACCTTAACGTCATTTATGCTACTCGCTCTGAGTAATAACATTTGTGCTTGATGGCTCTTACCTAAGCTACGCTTGACCTGAGCAGCCGCTAATAACGCATAACCATTAACGCTATTGTGTTTCAATGCTCGTGCAAAGGCAGCTTCAGCCTTACTAAGTTCACCTTGGTGTAGAGATATTTTACCCTGCAAATAAGATAACTGACTCTGTTGTTCGCTGGTAACGGCGTTAGCTGCAGTCACTTTATTCAATAGACTTTTGGCAGAGCTGAGTTGTTCGATTGAGACTAAATACTCGATCGCATCCAATATTAATTGCGGGTTAGCATGTTGTAGCCAAATTTGATGATAAAGCTGAATAGCGCGCTCAATGCTACCGTATTGCATTTGTAGTTGTGCAGTTAAAGCAATATTCTCTTTCCCTTTTTCGCCTAAACGTAATGCTGTTTCTAGACTAGCAATTACCAGAGGGTAGTTTTTACGTTGTAATAATGCGTTCGCTCGATGCAACCATAGGCTTGATTTGCTAGGCTGCTCTACCAGCATTTGCGTTAATAGACTTAATGCAGCTTCACTTTGTCCTGCTTGGCTGTAGGCATAAAGTAATGCTTGATTTAATTGTTCGTCATTAGGTTTAAATAACTTGGCGTGTTGATAGGCAACTACCGCACTATGAAAATTATTCGCTTGTATATAACCGTAACCTAGGTAGCTATAAAGTTGGGGATCATTAATCCCCAATTGTAATGCTCTACTTAAGTTTTTGTTTGCTTCAGTAAATAGCGATAACTTGAGTTCTACTAGGCCTAGACCATGGTGCGCTTTACCATAATTGGGTTGTTGCTTAATCGCCTGTTTAAAATAACGTTCTGCCATTTTATATTTCTTCTGCTGCAGTGCTAATTGCCCCACTAAATAGGCCATTGCTGCACTTGCGTGTTCAGCTGCGATTTTATCGGTAAGTTCATTCAGTAAAGACTGATATTGTTTAGCCTTAAGCTTCTGGCTAATTACTGAATTATATTGACGCTCATCCTCATTAAGCACGGGTTTAATACCCAGATCACTGGCAGAGATTTGCTGTAATAACAGCGTGGGTTGCGTTAACTTAATCTGTAATTCAGCTTCAACAAAACTGCTTATTAATAGCAGCATTAACAATAAATATTTTTTCATGATTCTTTCAACACTAATGGCCAGATAAATTCTGCTTGGACAGCTTTATCATGACGTTGGGGCGGACTAAATCTAGCTTTTTTAGTTAGTTTTCTAATCGCAGGATTAAGCTCAGGATAAGGGTTTTCTTTAATACTTTTTAGGTGCACTTTGCCATTTTTAAGAATAAGCACATGCAATTTAACTTTGAATTTTCTTACGCCTGATCTGCGCATTTTGTCAGTAAATATAATGTGCAAAGCAGTCATTAAGTGGGGTTGTTGATCCAATTCATTTAACGAAAAACCACTCCAATCAAAGTTTGTTGATTGCACGTTTAAATCAGGTGTTAAAATATCTAAGTTAGGGGTATCAAGTGTTGGTTTAGCTAAAGTGACGTTAGCTTTAGTTAAGTTCAAACTTGGTCCGTCACCTTGAAACCTTAAATCAAGCTTTAAGGTGGGTGATGAAGTGACCTTACTCATGCTTTTTGGCGGTGGTGGGGGTGGTAATACAGCGATTATGTCAAGCGGCCGAACCATAAGTTGATCTGGCGCTGATACGTTACGGCGATTATTTAGAATTAATAACGCCATTAAAGCGATGATAATTATTAATGAAATGAACATAAACCTAACTTTAATCATTGCATCAATGTCGCTAAATTAACGCTTGTCGCACCAGCCATTTTCGCTTCGTCCATCACAGCGACTAAGGTTTTAGTGGTCACATTTTCATCGACTTGTAAAATAACAGGCATGGATCTTTGAGCGAGTAATTGACTGACCGTTGGCTTCACACCGGCAATACCAATATCTTGCCCTGCGTACACAATCCGGCCATCTTCAGTAATCGCAATTAATATACTTTTTCTCTCTAAATCAGCAGCGCTCATTGCTTGCGGCTTTTTGACTTCCACACCGGTTTCTTTGACAAATACTGTGGTGACAATAAAAAAGATAAGTAAAATAAACACCACGTCTAACAGCGGTGACAAATCAATTTGTTGCACTTTATTATCAATTCGTTGCTGTAAATTAGGACGCATGTTTATCATCCATTTTTTCAATCATGATTTGAAGTTTCCACAACATGACCATCGCAGGAATAGAAACAAGTAAGCCGGCTTGCGTTGTCAATAAGGCTTTGCTGATGGCATCGCTAATTGACATTGAGCTGTTGTGACTTAGTACTGAAAAAGTATCAAGTAAACCAATGATTGTTCCTAACAAACCAAGTAATGGCAGCGCACTAACTAGTGCATGCAATGGTTTTAGCCAACTTTTTAGCCAAGATAAGCGGACATTTGTATAACAACAATAGAAGGCTTCGAATAGTAGGCTATAACAAAATAAGGCTAAGGCAATAATCAACCAAAGAACCGTACCTCCGGTGATTAATTCTTCTGGCAACCAAGCATTAAGCAACATTAGTTACCTCATGAACAGTTGTTGTTTTTTGCTGTGTAGATTGTTCTTGAACTTTTTCTACTGTTTGCGGTTCATGTGACACTTTTACGGCATATGACTCAAGATCTGCCATATAATGATGACAGCGACGAGACATAATTGCATGTGCTATTAGAGCCGGTATTGCAACAATCAGTCCAAGCTCAGTGGTGACTAATGACTCTGATATGCCACCCGAAACGGCATTTGCGTCGCCAGCGCCAAATAATGTCATTAGCTTAAATGTTTGGATCATGCCACTTACCGTGCCCAATAAACCCAATAGTGGGGCAACGGATGCGGTAACTGCAATGGTACTTAGGCCTCTTTCAACGATGCGCTTTGTCCGCATTAATTGATCAAATAATAAATCGTCACGCTCTGCACTATGATATTTTTTAGAGATAGCAAATAACGCTTCTTGGTGTTTTCCCATTTGTTTATCTGATAGTAAGCGTAGCGCAGGTAAGCGCATAAGACTGACCGCTTTAATCACCGAAATAATAGAGGCTAACACTGCAAAAGCTAAAATAGGCACAACCCAAATGCCACCTTTATGCAAATGTTCACTGATACTTTCCTGATGTTGACTTAAAACGACACTGCGGTTATTTGTTGCATCGTAAGCGATTAAACCGTGTTTATTTTGCAACACATTTTTGAGTGCTGTTAACTGTGACGTGTCGTACTCCAACGCCAATTGCCATTGCTGATCGACTAGGTTGATCAAGCCTCCTAGCGAATGGTCATTATTTATGAATAGATGAGCGGGTCCAATAGTTATCATTTTTCCACCGCTCATTTGTCCATTTTCTAAGGCAATAGTTATTGGGTGAAATGCATTAAGACGGCCTTGTTCATTAATGCGCTCACTTAATTGTTTAACCGACAAAATAGGGTTTTCAGCGTCAATGCCAGCGAATAAATGTTCTAGATAATTTTGTTGCTGCTGCCATGTTTGTAAACGCTGGTTCAGCTTTTCGACGCTAAGGTTTTGTTCATCTTTGGCACGTGTAATTAAGGCTGCTTCAACACTCAGTGTTTTTAGCTGCTGCTCTTGGGCTGCAAGTTGCTTAAGCAGTTGACGGCGCTCTTTGGCTATTTTTTTTGTCTGTTGCTGATAAAAGGTGTTGGCATGTTTCACTTCTTTCACTAATTCAGCTTCTACCGAACTAATATCTGCTTTGGAGAAAAATGACAAAGTGAAAAGTATCGTGAACAGTAGTGTTAAGAAAGCATTCATTCGTTAGCATCCAAGTAGGTTGGTAAGTTTAACAACGGGCCTGGCATTTGGTTTTGTGCATGAGTAATTGCTTGACGAATATTGTTCGCATATTGAGTATCTTCTTGCCAAAACCATTGTTTATTTCTTCGAAAACCAAGGCCTGCGCGACTGTTATCTTGAGTGATAAACCATGCTTGGTCATGACCAAAATACAGTTGTTTGGTCAGCAGCTTTTTATCATCGAGTTGAATAACGCCCTGCTTGACGTGAATGAGTTCACTGTTTTTAGCGACTTGTTTGACTATATTTGCAATGGCTTGGTATTTACCTGTTAGCTCTGTTTGCGTCGTTGCATTAGCTAGCTCAGGGGAGATCTGTTTGACTAAGTAAGGAGGTAAACTACTGATTAATAGTTGTAGTTTATCGAGTATGTTAGGTAACGCTTGGCGATATTGCGCTACATTTTGTTCGATCAATGTTTGTTTGGTCAAAATATCTTGGCGTTGTTGATTAACTAGATCCTTTTGCGTATTGGTATTATTGATCTTCTCACGTAAATTATTGTTTTGGTGTGATAATAAAGATACTCGAAGTGTTAATTGCTGCTTTTCTTGTTGCCAATTTTGATTAAGTTCATTGGCTGACTTGTCAAGCTCAAGCCATTGTTTAGTTAATTGATCAACATTATTTTGCGCAACTACGTTTGCTGAACACAACAGCAAAATGGTTATTGTAGTAACGTTTAGAAATACTCGAGATATCTTATTCATTGGTTTACCATCAAAAAAGTAGGCGATGTCAATAAATTACCTACTTTTGTTCATTAATAGAATGACTTAACTAAAACTGGTAGCTAGCTGCAAACTTGAAGTTACGACCCACTTCATTATCGTTATACGTTGAACTTCCCCAATACATGCCAAAACTATTGTGGTTTTGATAGGCTTTATCAAAGGCATTTTCAACCGCTAAGTTAAGAGATAGCCCTTGCACTTCAGCTACTTGATAATCTAGCCAGAAGTTAGTCACGCCAAAGCCACTTTTATTGATTTCTTCTGTTACAAAACTACCATCATCGCTTGAAGTTTCATTTAAACTAGCGCTGCTAGAAAAGTTGCTGTCCCAACCGATAAGTAATGAATCATTTACTTGGTAGTCGGCGCCAACTCTAACGACATGTGTACCTGAATAGTAATTGTCAGTGGTATACTCTGGGTAAGCGTTTTCACCTGTGTTATAGCTATAACTAACATAGGCAGTTAAATCTTGATGGCTAATGTTGAAACCCGCTTCAACCCCTGTCATGGTGAGATCATATCGGCTTCTATTTAAGCTAGTATTTTTGGTAGGGTGATAAGAGTTATCAATAGTGTATTGATATAAGTTGATGTAGGTACTTGCGCTATCAACATTGAGTGCACTTTGTAAATCTTGAATAATGTTGAATTCAATATGATTACCTGTTTCAGCTTTTGCATCGGCAGACTGTTTCATGCCTTCAGTAATCATGAGAGTTTCAGGTAATCCAGGACCTTTGAAAATACGGCCATAGCCAGCTTTTAAAATAAGGTCTTCATTTGCTTGCCAATCTACAGTCAACTTAGGTGAAAACTGATCAAATGAACTATCGTAAGCCCCACTTAGTTTGTAAGAGTCGTAACGAATACCTGGAACAACGGTGAATGAACCAAGTTCAAACTCAGCTTGAATATAGGTACCAATCAACGATGATTCTGGACCATGGCTTACAGAAATATCTTCAGACTTTTTAGTACCATCGGCTGTAATGATCTTCTTTAATCCTGCAGCGTCAATGGCTTGTTCTGATTTAAAACTTTCAATACCTGCGGTCCATGCAACATCACTAATAATAAAAGTATTACGGATATTTAAACCAATAGTTTTATAAGAATAATCTCTTGCTGGATTAGTTGCAGTACCATCTTTATGCCATTCTCCTTCACTATCACGGTACCAATTTGTTCCAGACGAGCCACTTCTAACCATTCTCTTTTCATTAAAGTATGCATCAACGGCAAGGTTTAACAGTGGATTATCACTGTTGTTATGGTAATTCAGCGTGTAGGTATCTCGTTCATAGCCATTAAAACCCAGTGCTTCCTCAATTGTGGTTGCTCCAGGTTTTTCACCTGACAATGCTCTATGACCGCTATCTTCGAAACGTTGTGCAGAAAAATCTATCTGCTCAATGTCACTAAAATCATAAACGAGTTTTATTAAGCCACTTTTTAATTCACTGTGTTTATTGACAATAGGATCTTTACCTGGAGTTTCAATGTCACCTGACTCATTCCAATTGAGTGTTGCTAACGCGCTTAATTGGTTCGTTAACATGCCATAGCCAATCATGTTTACTTGTCTGAATTCAGTTGCAGTATCCATCGCTGCTGAGGTTTTAAACCCAAATTGTTGTGAAGGCGCTAACATATCTTTTGGATCTAAGGTTTCATATTTAATCGCGCCAACATTTGCGCCATAACCGCTAAGTACGGATGAAGCCCCTAACTCAACAGAAACGCTTTTTAACATCGTAGGGTCAACCATTTGATTGCCTGCATGATGGAACATTTGCCCATCTTGACGTGCGCCATCTATAGTAACGTTGGCAGAATGTTCTTCCACACCACGAATATAGGTTTTTTGACTATAACGCGTACTATTACTGACATCTACGGCTGCAATCTTTTTGAAAATACCCTTAATATCATTAACCTGCTCAGCAAGTAATTCGTCAGATGAAACTTTATACTGACTCTTCTTTTGAGCAGTAACTTCTGTTGTTTCTAATTCTTGAATATCGTTCGCTAATACTTGATTACTTAATGATGCGGCGATAACTAATGATAAATAACGCATTTTCATTTTAACGTCCTCTTAGACTATGGTTTGGAAATTGCGCGGATTCTAAATGATAATTGTTATCATGTGCATTAAATTTACAAAATTTACAATTGTAATGAAAAGATTAAAAATTAAGAGGTGATGAAACTGTTCAAGGAAATAACACACTGAAATTTACTTGCAATTGCACTTTAATGGCAGTGATAATGGTAATTATTTTTATTTGTTTTTAGGGTTGTTATGCCTTCGGTACTCGTTGCAGATGATGATCTGCGCATATGTGAGCTTTTAGAAACCGTTTTAAAACAAGAGTCATATCACGTTTATATTGCTAATGACGGTGAAAGAGCGCTAGAAATTTTAAGTTCAGTCAGTATCGATATAGTGTTACTTGATGTCATGATGCCAAAACTAAATGGTATACAAACAGCACGACAAGTATGTAAACGGTTTTCAACACCTATTCTAATGTTGACAGCTTTGGATGATGAATCTTCCAAAATAGAAAGTTTTGCAGCTGGCGCAGATCAATATTTACCTAAACCCTTTAGTGTTCCAGAATTATTAATACGCTTGAAATCTATGTTAAGAAGGGTGTCACTGGAGCGAACACGCTACAAACATACCACGCCGGAAAATGAATATGAGCAGGCTATCTCTTCACTTCCTTTTACCAATACAGAGAGTGAGCTGGTTAACTACCTTATGCTACGTAAAGAAAAGCCAGTATCAAAAGCGGAATTACAAATTAATGTATTACACCGTGATTATTGTGAATTTGATCGCAATTTAGATATGCACATTAGTAATATCCGTCGAAAATTGACTCAAGCTAGTTTTTCTAAAAATGCCATTTTAACTGTGCGAAATGTAGGTTATGCCTTTGTTTCAAATAAATAAATGAACCTTATGAAATTAATGAATAGTTTTTCAAACGTAGGTATTACACAAAAGCTTTTTTTCTACTTAAGTAGTATATTTTTAATTATATTTACACTGTCAACAATAATTGAGTCGATGTTGCTAGACGATCTTTTGACCTTGCCTGATGAACTACAACGAGAATTTAAAACACTAGCCAACGAAGCTGAGCAGTACATTTCAATCAATGATACGTCAGGGTTGAAAATATGGGAAAAGGCTCAAAAATATACCCTTTATGTGGTGGATGATAACAATCAAAGTGTCACGAATAGTGTAATACACCCTTATATAAAATCTAAAATGTCTTTTAGTCATCAACTTCACAAACCTATGAATAACCGGGTCAGTAAGCCTATGATAATGATCCACTTGTCTTCAAATTTGCACCTTATGGTTCAATTACCTTGGCAACTTCACCCTGCGGAGCGGGCAAAATATTATTTATGGACAGTGCGCTTATGTGTTTCCGCTATTTTTCTTGCCATCGTCTCTTGGTTATTTGCAAAGCACCTTCAACGACCTCTTAAACATTTGCAGAGTATCAGCCATCAATTAGCTTCGGGTAATTTATCCGTACGTGCACCAAATACACTTAATAGTAATATCAAAGAGTTTAATGATTTAGCAAAAGATTTTGACCACATGGCAGGCCAAATAGAAAAATTAGTCATGAGTCATAAAAATTTATTACGTAATATATCTCATGAACTTAGAACACCCTTAACTAGACAAAATCTTGCTATTCACCTGTTAAAAACTCGATTGCAGCCTGAACAAGTAAAATATTTTCTTCAAATAGAAGATGATGCCAATGAAATGAACCATTTAATTCAGAAAATTTTAGATTTCAGTCGATTAGATAGTCAAAATTACTCCGTAAAGCTACAGCGAACATTGCTTATGCCCATTGTAACTAAGGTTGTTGATGAATCAATTATGCGGGCTAAATCAGCACAGGAAATCAAGCTTGTAACTCAAGGCTCAGATATAGTTGCCCTAGTCGAATGTGGCTTATTTACTGGAGTGTTACAAAATGCGCTCAATAATGCACTTAAATATGCGGGAGATAGCTGTAAAATAACGATTAATATTCTGCTAGAACAAGACCAGGTAATCATAGAAATTAGTGACGATGGTCCAGGATTATCCGAAACTGAGCTTAGGCAAATATTTGAGCCTTTTTACCGTGCAAACAATGATACCACCGCAGAAATAGAGGGGTACGGTTTAGGCATGGCGATTATGAAATACAATATTGAGCAAATGAACGGGCAAATAACCGCAGAGTCTATAATGCAAGAAGGACTTACCATTCGGTGCTATTTGCCTACAGCAGAATAAGTAAATAGACTACTTCGAAAATAAAAGACAAAGTTAAAAATTGTGTGTTCAGTTTATCTTCTCTCCTCATTATTCGGCCAACTATATCGAGATCACTTTTTAGGTTATCAAGTAAATGGCCTTAATAATCTGTAATACTTAACTAAAGTGCAACAATACTTGTATTTACCCCACAAATACTTCACGCAACCCTGCCCAACAATAAATCAAGAGCAGGAGATATTAGTTAGCTTTGCACGGTTAAATTTTGTGGTGCTTTAGTTGACTCTATTGTTGGCTGTAATGAAAATAAGTTTTTTAACTGTTCAACAATTAAATAATTCACTGGCACTAATATCAAGGTAATGAAGGTTGCGAATAAAATACCAAAGCCTAATGATACTGCCATAGGAATTAGAAACTGTGCTTGTGTTGATTGTTCAAACAACAACGGCATTAAACCAATAAAGGTAGTCAAACTGGTTAACATTACTGGTCTAAATCGAGCAGCACCTGCAGTTAACACAGCTTCCATTAACTCACCGCCTTCGCTGCGCTTTTTATTAATAAAATCTACCAATACTAGCGAGTCATTAACTACAACACCGATTAGCGCCAACATGCCTAACAGGCTCATGATGGTTAATTCCATACCCATAATCCAGTGACCAATCACAGCACCTATCATGCCAAAAGGAATTATGCTCATGACAATGATTGGTTGAATATATGATTTGAAAGGAATGGCCAATAAGGCATAAATAATAAAAAAGACAAAAACTAGTGCCCAACCAAGGGAACCAAAAGATTCACGTTGCTCTTTAGCCTCGCCTTCAAGGGAGTGACTAACACCAGGGTATTGAAGTATTAACTCATCTACATAGGCTTTTAAATCGGCTTGCAGTACTGTCATGTTAGTATTGGACTTTTCAACATCGGCACTTACATTGGCAGTGCGATAGCGATCTATTCTTGAAATGGTCGATGGACTTTTACCCGGAATAAGTTTGACAACATGAGAGAGCGGCACTGAGCCTCCTGAAGGCGTGACAACAAGAATATCTTCTAAATCAGCCATAGTGCGGCGTTCATCTAAGGGTAGGCGTACCATTACGCGCACATCATCTCTGCCGCGCTGGATACGCTGTACTTGTGAACCAAAGAAAGAGCGCCTTACTTGATTTGAAATGCTAACTCGGGTTAACCCTAATGCTTTACCTTGTTCAGTTAACTCAATCTGCAGCTCTTCTTTACCATTAGACAAGCTATCAGCAATATCAAATACCGTCGGGTAGGTGGCTAAGCGAACTTTTACTTTATCGGTTATTTCTTTCAAAGTGTCTAGTGAGCTTGCTTTAAATTGCACATGAATAGGGTCTGACGAACGGCCAATCTCTGCTCTAAAGGTAATACTTTCAGCGCCAGGGATAGGCCCAATTAAATTACGCCACTCACGCACTAGTTCACGAGAAGAAATGGCTAACTCACGTGATTCGGGTGGCGTTATTTCAAAACGAACACTACCTGAGTTTGAAGCACCACCGCGACCCCCAGTGGTGGCCAATATATTGATAATGACACTGCTGTTAGTTGATGGCTCAATATACTTGTGTTTCAGCTCATCTGCTTTTTCAGCCATTTTAATAATATACTTATTGGTCACTTCAAATGGTGTACCTGCAGGCAAGGTTAGGGTTGCTCTTACGGTTTCACTAGGAATTCGTGGAAAGAATATAAACTTAGTCCAGCCACTCATAATAAGAGTAAGAATAACCAAGAAAACGCCGACAAAACCGACTAAGGTGGTGGTCTTGTTATTTATGGCGCGTTTTAATAAGGGCTGGTAAAAGCGGATTATTGCTCGCTCGAAGCCATCGGCAAATGCTTGCTGTAGTTGACTAAATTTTGATTGTTTGGCTTTTTCTGAACGTAGTTTTAAGTGTTTTAAATGCGAAGGTAAAACGAATTTTGATTCTATTAAAGAGAATATGAGTACCGGAATAACGATCACTGGAATTTGCGCAAATAAAGCGCCACGTGCTCCTTCAATAAAGGCCAGTGGTAAAAATGCTGCTACGGTTGTTAACACACCAAAAGTTACTGGCGTAGCAACTTCTTCGGTGCCACGAATGGCTGCCATTTCACCTGATTCAGATGTTTTTAGATGGGTATAAATATTCTCGCCTGTGACGATGGCATCGTCTACCACGATTCCCAGTACTAAGATAAAACCAAACAAGCTCATGATATTTAAGGTGACACCAAACACCGGCATCATAATAAATGCGCCCATAAAAGAAATAGGTATACCAATAAATACCCAGAAGGCAATGGACGGTCTTAGGAACAAAGTTAATAAGGCTAGTACCAAGATACCGCCTTGCAAAGCACTTGTTGTTAGTGTCGAAATACGGTTTTTAACTATTTGAGAATCATCATCCCAAAAACTTAATTCAACCCCTACAGGCAAGGTACTTTGTTGATCATTAATATAGGTTCTTACGGCATCGGCAACGTCAATTGCGCTTTGTTGACCTATTCGATATACATCGATGAAAGCGGCTTGTTTACCATTAAAGCGAGTACGTACAGGGGTTTCTTCGAAATCATCTTTGATGATAGCAATATCACTTAGGCGAATAATTGAACCATCCACATTAGTTTTAATGGCTATCTTTTCAAACTCGTCCTTGCGATAGGCTTGGCCTTTTGAACGTAAGAGAATATCACCACCTTTGGTTTTTAAGTTACCAGCAGAAATATCAGTACTTGAGTCTGAAATAGCTGAAGATATTTTCGCTATGGTTAAATCATATTGACGTAATTTGTCTTGAGGCACTTCAATTGATATTTCATAGTCGCGAACACCACTCAGTTCTACTTGGGTAATAGCGGGAATTCTTAATAAATCATCTCTGACTTTTTCGGCGAATTCACGCGTCTCTTTCTCGCTATAAATGCTGGCAATAGTTACGGCAATTACTTCACGTTTGCGGGTTGCTAAAGAGACGACGGGTTTTTCTGCATCAACAGGGAAGGTATTTATTTCATCAACACGGCTTTTTATATCGGCGAGCATTTCGCGCGGATCATAGCCTGACTCTACTTCAATATTGACCGCTGAAGAACCTTCTTGTGAACGACTAGCAATTTGTTTGACACCTTCTAAGTCTTGCACTGCTTCTTCTATGCGGATTGAGATACTTTTTTCTACATCTTCTGGAGTTGCGCCGCGTAATGACACGTTAACGTTAATACGGTCGGTGGCAAAAGAAGGGAAAACCTCCAACGGAATGCGATTAGATAAACTAAATAAACCTGCTATTAAAATGGTAATTAATAGTAAGTTGGCGGCAACATGATTTCGTGCAAACCAAGCAATCATTAGTTATTCACCTTAGCAACTGGTGTAGAGTCAGCTTTGTTTTTCATCTGACTTGACCTTTGACCAGCAATGGCAACAGGGGTGCCTGAACTGACTTGTCCTAATGAAGTTAATACCAGCTGGTCACCAGCGACTAAGCCTTGCGTAACGATAGATTCAGTACCGTTTTGCCAACCTAATTGAATTTCTTTACGCATCAAAAGACCGTCTGCAACGATATAGACATAACTGCCTTGATAAATAGCACTGCTCGGTATGACTAAAGCATTATCAACTTCTCTTCCGGTAATTTCTGCGGTGACGTATTGGCCCATTTTTATCTGCGCACCTTGATTATACTCTCCATCGTATGGGCGAATAATTTGTGCCACGACATAAAGCTGCTGCGATATTTCATCGATGGCGCTTTCAGTACGAACGATTTTTCCTTGCCACACTTGACTGCCCATCAGATCAGATGAAATCACAACATTACTAATCATTGAGCTGTCGCTATTAGTTTTGTCAGACTGAATACGATTGGCTTCTGATGTTTCATGGGCATTGCGATATTCTTCAGGCAGCTTCATTAGTGGTAAATCTTTATTTTTGATTGGTAGGCGGATCTCGACATAATCAACAGCAAAAATATCGGCTAATTGGGTATTACTCGAAATCACCTGACCAATATCAACATTTTTCTTTAAGATTCGGCCAGCATAAGGCGCAACAATGCTGGTTCGTTCTAGTGATAACTTAACTTTATCGAGTTGAGCTTCTGCAGAGAGTACTTGCGCTTTTGCCGCTTCGTATTGTGGTTGACGCAATACAAGGGCATTAGGCGCTTTGCCATTGCCAAGCCTTTTCCAGTCTGCTTTTGCTTGGTTAACACGCGCGTACTCTTCTTGTAAGTTTTGTTTAGCAGACATTAGGCTTGCTTGCGCAATGTTGACCTCAGCGCGATGGTCTCTATCATCAAGTTGAATTAAGACGTCACCTTGTTCGAAAAACCCTCCCGCTCTAAATTGTTTACTAACATAATTAATTTGTCCTGACACTTGAGCGAAAAGCACACTTTGTGTTCTGGGTTTTACTGTGCCAAAACTTTGCACCATTACTTGATAGGTTTTAGGGGCTAGCGTCGTGATTTCTACTGTCATTTGTGGCGCTTTCGAAGGCTTAGCACGGTTACTTGTTGGTGGATTTTTAAAAATAACCATCATTAGTATTACCGTGGCAATGATAATAATGACCGGCAATAATATTTTTTTATAGTGCGAGCTTTTCTTTTCAATGATGAGAGACATGGTTATTCGGCCTTTAGTGCAGGTGATGAGGCAAGTGACGGTGTGGTGAAGTCGCCACCCAAGGAAAGATGTAAATTGATTCGATTGGCAATGAGTTGATTTTTAATTTTTATTAGGGTTGATTGTGCTTCAAAAGAACGGTTTTGTGCATCAAGTACCGTGGTATAACTAACTAAACCGCTTTGATATTGCTCAAAAGAAAGGGTCGAGGCAATTTTGGCATTTTCTTGTGCAGCCAACATGGTGTAATAACTGTTTTTTAAGTTCTTTTCAGTGGTGATAGCATTTTCAACATCGCTAAAAGCGTTATATAAGGTATCAAGGTATAACTGTTCACCTTGTTTAAGCTCTATGCGGGCTTTCTCTTCATTTGCTTTTAGACGACCAGCATTAAAAATGGGTGCTGAGACACTGCCCAGTAATGACCATGCTAATGATGAACCAGAGAGTAAGTCACCTATGTCGGCATTTGAGTCTCCCACAGAGCCTGACAAGACAATGCTAGGAAAACGCTGTTTATGGGCATAAGCTAAACCGGCATCTTGTGATAATAATTGATACCAACTGGCTTTTAATTCAGGCTTTCGGCTGATTAATTCTGACGGCAAACCAACAGGAATCTCTGTGGTGAGTAACGGTAAGTTAGCATTGACTAAAAGCTCGCCTTGCGGATATTCGCCAATTAGGCGTTCAAGCTGTCTGATGAGTTTGGTTTTCTCCGTTTCTTGCTCAGATACTCTGGTTAATTCGTTGTTCAAATCGTTACGCGTTAAATAGACATCAAGCGCAGCGGTTAATCCTGAATTATAACCCGCTTCAATAATTGCTAAATTTTGCTGGGAGTTTACCACTCTGCTGCGGTACAGGGTTAGCAGTTTTTCAGCCTCAATCACGCGAAACCAAGTGGTTAATACATTCACAACAAGCTGTTGTTTGTATTGCTCAAAAGTGGCTTTTTGTGCAAGGTAGTTAAAGTTGGTCATGCGATCGGCATCAGACAACTTACCCCAAATATCTACCTCGTAGCTCAAATTCAAATTAACAGAGTTACTGTTTGCAAAACTATCGGTTTGATTATCTTTATTACGGCCACTGCGAAAGGCTAAATCAAGCTCAGGCCAAAGTTGGCTGCCCGACACAATAAGTTGCTGTTCGGCTATCTCGAGAGAATATGCTTGCATGGCAAACTGGTGGTTAGATGCTAATGCTTTTTTTACTAATTGATGAACTTGTAAGTTATCAAGTTCAGATAACCAATTATGCTCAACGGCCAAGGATTGTTTGCTGTCTTGCCAGTTTTGCGGGAGAGGCAGGTCTGTTAGTTTTTCATCTATTTCAGAAGTGCTACTGCAAGCCAATAAAAACAGACTTGAAAGCAGTGGAAGTAGTAGGCGAAATTGACGCGTCATACAGTGATTAACTCATGTTAAAAAATAACTCTTAACAGTAGTGTAATCAAAGATGCTTGATGATAATAGCGACATTACATAAGTTTACACTGTGTATAAAATTACCGTTTCAACATTAAATAAATTAATTCAAGGGTGTCTTATTGGTAATTTTTTTGGATGCTTTCTAATGTTCCTTGATCAATCATTTTGCTAAAGATGACTTTGAGTTTTTCGGCAGAAATATGGCTTTTACTTTGCTTAGATAATTGTAACCAAGGCGTGCGTTCAGAAACAATAAGCGGTTTACCAAAAAAGCTCTTACCTAGACCTAATTGTTTCGCACCACTGATAATCGGCTTCATAGGTCCTATGATGGCGTCTACGCGATTTTTCTTTAACATCAATAAGCCCTGATTAAAATCCACCACAGTTTGTTTATGAATCTTCGGGTTACTATCTACCTCATCGCTAAATTTTGCGCCATTTAGGTAAGCTATATTCAAACCTTCTAGTTGTTTAATATTCTGATAATCATGGCCATGGCGACCAATAACAACATTCTTTAACGCTGGGAGTGGGTGAATGTAATCAACATAATTGGCAAGCTCTTTATATTTGAACATGATGGTGAGATCTGTTTTGCCCAATTTTAGTTCATGAATTATCCGGCCATAGGGAAATATATGATGCTCTGATGCTAAACCACTTTTGAGAAGTAATGAATGCGTTAGATCATAGTAGATACCGCTGAGTTTTCCTGAATCATCGATACCATAAGGGGCAATTGCAATGGTTCTCACTTGCAGGGTTGTCGCGGTATGGCCAGCACTACTTTGATGACTGATGCAGAACAAACTGATAAGAGAGAGCTGGAGGAAAGTCTTCATTGACACATGCATCGGTGATCCATCGGTTGTATCAATATAAAGAATATTAAGGTAAATGTCATTAGGAAAGGGAATGGTAAGGATATAGCGTGGTTAAACTAAGGCCGGCATGGTTTGCAAAGCATTATCCTCACCCAACTCAAGTCAGGTGAGGATATAGAAAAACCTTATTAATTAACTTTTGTTAAGCAAGTCAATGAAGAAGCTGTATTGTAAAGCGGTATCATGAATGCGTTTAAAACGGCCAGAAGCACCACCGTGCCCAGCTTCCATATCAGTTTTAAACAATAGTACGTTATCATCGGTTTTATAATCACGTAACTTAGCAACCCACTTCATTGGCTCGAAGTATTGTACTTGTGAGTCGTGTAATCCAGTAGTCACTAAGATGTTAGGGTAGTCTTGCGCTTTTACTTGATCATAAGGTGAATATGACAACATATAATCATAATAAGCTTTGTCTTTTGGGTTACCCCACTCTTTAAACTCATTGGTTGTTAGTGGAATGCTTTCATCAAGCATAGTGGTAACTACATCAACAAAGGGCACTGCTGCGGCAATGCCTTTGTATTGCTCTGGTGCCATATTAATAACTGCGCCCATAAGTAAACCACCAGCACTACCACCAACGGCGAAGACGTTTTCTTTATCGCCGTAGCCTTGTGCTGTTAGCGCTTTTGTGACATCAATGAAATCAGTGAAGGTGTTCATTTTTGTTAATTTTTTACCGTCTTCATACCAAGGACGGCCGAGCATTTCTGACCCGCGGATATGGGCAACAGCATAAACAAAACCACGGTCTAATAGACTTAATCGACTGACTGAAAAAGAAGGATCGATTGTGTGGCCGTATGAACCATAGGCATATTGGTATAGTGGGTTAGTGCCATCTTTTTTGAATTTATCTTTACGATAAACTAAAGAAACTGGTACTTTTTTACCGTCTCGAGCTTTCACAAAGATACGCTCAGAGGCATAGTTTTTACTGTCAAAATCACCCAATACTTTTGCTTGCTTTAATTGCGTCTTATCAAGGGTATTTAAGTCCACATCGTAATGTGTTCCCGGCGTAGTAAAACTAGCGTAGTAAAGGCGTAATTTGTTATTTTTTAATTCATTATTACCGTAAAGCGCTAAGGTATATGCAGTATCATTGAAGCTAAGTTGTTGCTTTTTCCCGCTTGATAATTCTTGAATAGTCAATCGGCTAATGCCATTTTCACGTTGCTGATAAACAAGGTGGTCAGCAAATAATTCATAATCCTCAAGCTTAACTGCATCATTCGCTGGGATCACATCTTGCCATTGTGTTTTATCACCAAGGTGCTTTTTATGCACTTTCATTAAACGAAAGTTAGTTGCTTGCCAGTTAGTATTGATGTAATACCAGTCATTCATTTTAGATATAGAGTATTCATGACCCTCTTCACGTTCTATGAATTTTTTAGGCATTGCTTTGGCATTATCAGCATCTATAACTGATACTCCACTTGCTTCGGTACTTGAATGCCAAATAAAGACACTGCTGCCATCTTTAGATTTACTCAGGCCGGTATAATAAGATTTATTACTTTCTTCATAGACCATTTCATCCGTTGCTTGTGGTGTGCCTAGGGTATGACGAAATACTTGGTAACCTAATAAGGTTTGTGGATCTTTTTTGATGTAATACACTGTTTTATTGTCATTTCCCCAAACAATGCCACCACTTGTACCTTCCAGTTTATCGTTTAGTAAGGTATTACCCGCGATATCTTTGAATTGTACGGTATAAATTCGACGACTAACGGTATCTTCTCCGTAAGCGAGTAATTTGCCATCAGGACTCGCACTTAAGCCACTTACTTGGTAATAATCGTGTGCTTTGGCTAACTCATTTACGTTAAGTAATACTTCAAGGTTACTGCCTG
>OJIR01000219.1_pt1 | contig 20050 bp, 20 predicted proteins | sample 1595711 | NCBI WGS metagenome assembly OJIR01 (sample SAMN05416846, study PRJEB24817) | seawater metagenome | isolation source: Sea water | place: Canada:Atlantic | collected 2013-07
TAAGGAAATGGTAGCTACGGGTGGACTTGAACCACCGACCCCAGCATTATGAATGTAAAAACAGAGATTGACTTCAATCAACCCCATTTTCCGTTATCTGTAACTAATTGATTCACAAAGCCTGAACACATTCCGTTTATCACCGCGTTTTGCGTCAATTAAAGTTAACTGGGCACGGCACGGGCACAAATTTCCAGTACAGATCTGTTACTTTAAGTGCGGCATTGCCGTACACTCAATCAGTGTTCACCGTAATCGAAACGCCGGTCTATTCCAGAAAAGCTGAAGCACTTCTATCAGACAGCGAAAGAGAATAATTTGTAGTTTTCATCTCCAGAAACCCAACCGCGGGTTCTGTGGTTCGAGGTTCTGGTGGGGTCCGGAAGGTTAGGTGGGCTCGATCTGGTGCCGGTAAAAGTGGTGGTGTGCGAGTGATTTACTACAACATGCTCGAAGAGGAAGAAGTCTGGCTCCTCACCCTGTATGCGAAGAACGAAAGATCCACCATTCCTGGACATGAGCTCAAATTAATCAAGGAGGCGATTGAGCGTGGCTAACAAATCCAAAATGAGCAACGAAGGTGCTGAACTGCTCAAAGCAGTCCAGCAAAAAAAAAAGGGCAAGAAGGGGCGGGTTTACTCAGAAGAGCAACTCCTGGCGATTTCTGCCAGAAAATCTGCAAACCTGACCCAGCGACAGTTCGCTGAACTACTTAATGTCTCTATTGATGCTGTTCAAGACTGGGAGCAAGGAAGGCGTTCACCGCGCGGAGCGGCCAAGACGCTTCTTAAGATTGCACAGAGTCATCCAGACATTCTGGAGGAAGTGTCTCCCTGAAAGGGGGTAGGGTGGCGGGTTGAGGTTAGGAAGAATAACCACGCTTTTCTCACCCTGAGAAAAGTATCCTGGTTCCAGCCAGTTAGCTGCCGTCCCCGTTAGCCCATCTGAACATGTGTTGTGTGATCGAAAATTTTGGCTCAACGATTGAAAACTTGGTGATTTGCCCCTCGAATCCAGACGCTGGCCGAATGCGACCGTCACCGAAGTGTAATCAGTGCGCTGGAGTTCAGAATAGTGTCGTTTGTTGGTCCGTCAGATTTGACGGCGGTGAGCGGTTCCGAGGATAACCGACCTGATCCAGCCCCAGGTGCTTCAGTATCTTCTGGATGACATCAGGATCTTCAATCGATGCGATGATCCGGACAGGCCCGCCACACTTTTCGCACTTCTCTATATCAATGGCAAACACGCGCTTGAGCCGTTGCGCCCACGTCATCGAGTAGGCCTTGGGTTTCGGACTCTCTTGTTCTTCTACAGGTTTTTGCGGAACGACATACTCACGCAGTTTACTGTTCGGCGAGAACACGCCATGAAACCGGGTCAGGTTGACTCGCGGCTTGGGTACTAACGCCGCCAACCGCCCCATGAATTCCATTGGGCTGAGTACTACATGAGTAGTGCCATCGTTGTAGGGCGTCTTCAAGGCAACGACGACATTACCGTTGTTCGCCAGTGACAGTCGTCGCTCCGCAATTGCAGGCCGAGTGATATATCGACACAGGCGCTCAAGCTTCTTGCGCTGATGAGATTTACAGGCAATACCAGCATGCAGCGAAAAGCCTGCTTGCTGGCTTACCAGGTCGTCGCCTTTGCGCTGCTCGGTTCTCACTGGCACCGTCTGTAACGTCAGCGCCTTGCGCCCGGCATTGGGACCAAATGCCAGGCGATAGGTAATAGATGCACCGACAATCGCACCCATGGCATCCTCCTCGTCTTGCACCAGATCCAGGTACTCGGACTCTGCATCGCGGACCAGGAAACCTGCTTTCTCCAGGAACCGTGAGACGCGCCTGGCAATTGTGTGGGCAATCACATCCAGATCCTCACAAGTAGGCGGTTTGACTGGCCAGAAGTAGCCTTTGGCATCGTAGACGCCATTCAGGTACAACATATGAAAGTGAGGATTTAAATTGAGAGCCGAACCGAAGCGCTGAACCAGCGTAACCGCACCACTCTGGGCTCCTGATTTGACGGTCATGCGGGCGCGTTTGATCAAGAATGTCTTGATTACGCGATGTACGATAGTGAGCACCTGGCTCATTACCTTCGGGTTTGTCGCGAAGAGATAGCGTAGCGGATATGGCACGCTCAACACCCATTGCCTAATCGGCCGCTTCGGCAGGACCTCGTCAACCAGATGTGCCGCACTGTCTACCATCCGCCTTGCGCCACAGGACGGACAGAAACCCCGCCGCTTACAGCTGAAAGCGACAAGCTTCTCGTGATGGCAGTTATCACAGCGAACCCGCAGAAAGCCATGCTCCAGGCGGCCACACGTCAGATAGCCATCGAACTCACGAACCACGTAGTCCGGTAGTTGTTTGCCCTGTGCGGATAGCATGGCCTTGAACTCAGGCCAGTGACACTCGACCAGCTGGTATAGCAGGGTCGTTTCTGGACAGTGGCGTTCGTATCGAAACTGCCCGGTCGGCCAGAACATGTCCTGATTGTTGAGTAGAGACACTGCGCAAGTTCATTGAGAAAGTGTCTCTAGAGAGTTGACTGGTCACCTATTGGGCAGTAGTCGTAATTGCTGAAATTGCCGTGGGTTCGATGAATGAGGGTGGCTTGCATTAGTTCAACACCAACCAAGCGTAACACCTATATATAGTCGGTTACCCCGCGTCTATAACAGGGAATTTATCTGGTGAAAAAGTCGTCAATTCAAAGAATAGTGACTGGGGTGGACATCACATTGCCCTTTATGTCGATGATAACTAGTTGTCGCGAGTTCGAATCTCGTCTCCCGCTCCATATAAATAAAGGTGCATACCGGTTACATAGGTCACACTTTATACCGGAGACCGTTACCACGGTGTGCTGGCACCCAACGCCAAACTCCGGCGCTACGTGGTGCCCAAGCGATCCACGACATCAAAATTGACGTCGAAACCGCATCAAACCTCATCCAAGCAGCCCCCGGACCTGACTCCACCAAATCAGCAAGATCAGCCCCGCGCACCACTCAGTTGGGCAGAGCGCCTCAAACGCGTATTTGAATTCGACATTACCCTCTGCCCAAATTGCGGTGGCAGATTACGGGTCATAGCTGATGTCACCGATCCCGCCGTCATCCGCAGAATCCTTGACCACGTTGCTGCCCAGCCGCCGCCGCTAATCCGTCAGACCGCTACCGTACTATTCTAAAAATATACCGGGGATGCCAAACGGCAGGGTAAGTTCTGTGCACACCACCATGCGCTGTGAGAATTGACCAATACCATGTAAGCACCCTGCTCGAGTGCTGTCGGTAGGCGCTCACACAGCCATCAGTTATTGATCAAACTTCACCATTTTCAATGGGGCGAGGAAAAGATCTATATCCGGGCCTGACCAGGAAAGTCTGGTTTGTTTTTCCTATCCTCCTGCCGGACTAAGTGGTTCGTGAGTTTGATGACTACTTGAAATGTGGCCGCCTGGAACACGGGTTCTTACGAGTTCGCTGTGATACCTGCCATCACGAGAAGCTTGTCGCGTTCAGCTGTAATCGGCGAGGGTTCTGTCGGGGACGCGCAGTCCATCATACGGTGCGCGACGAATGGTGGATAGTTCTGCCTATTTGGTGGAAGGTCCTGCCAAAAGACTCATACGACAAAGGGTGCCCAGTATTCCTTTGGTCTTTAATCAAGGCTCGTCGATTTACTCAACGCCGCCGCGTCGCTTGATGTCATTTAATCGGCGGCTCACAATAGCCTGTCTGCGGCGATCTAATGGAAAAAACCAGGCGGCAAATGCAGCACCAATATTTAAGATAATCGGAATTACAAGAAAGGCTAAAAAGAAACCAGACATAGCAAAAGCACTGTTTTCTTCACTTTTAGCATCAAACCCAAAGAGACCTACAAACAAGAATGCCAATCCAGCACCCAATGCAATGCCAAGTTTCTGCAATAAAACTATTACCGAATAATAACTACCCGAATTATTGGTTCCTGTCTTCAGTTGGTCATAATCTACAATGTCAGCCATGAGCGCGTAGAGACTTATGACCATACCGGCTGTTGTTAAAGCGCTGCTCCCGTAAATGAGGAGCATCAGTGGAAAAGCAAGCGGGCCGGATGAAATCGTGCTCATCGCCGCAAGTGCGATGGCATTGGAAGCTGCGCAGATGGCGAGAGATACATGTTTGCCAATTCGTGGAATGATTACCGACCAAATTGGAGTACCTACAAGACTGATGATTGCCGCAGTTACGCCGAGATGAGCGATCTTGTCCAGAATGTGCAGATAATTATCCAGGAAAAAGAAATAGAGAGCCCCTGACATTCCCATGGAGAGGTTGATTCCAAAATGAGCTGCCGCAAAGAAGCGCAAGGGCCTATTAGCAATTAGGCCACGCATAATGATTCGCACGCTCATGTTCGGTTTTGCCTCAATATTCTGAGCAGGCACGTATCGAATGCAGAGGAAGATTGTGACTGGCATGATAGCGATGACAACCCAAGAAGAAAACGCGGTTACTTCAGGTGTCATCTCGGTGGTTACAAAGAACGGCAATAGCGGTGAGGCAATGAAGAGCAACTGCCCTAGATATTGAGCAGCTGCCCGGAAGCCGGAAATGCGTGTGCGTTCTGCATAGTCATTTGAAAGCTCTTTGAGCCAAGCGGCGTGGGGAATTTCAACCAGGGTCCAACCGAGATAAAGCGCGACGGACCAAATCAAGAAGTACACGACTCCAGTTGATGGCCCAGGTCGAAAGAGAAAATAAACCGCTAGCATGCAAATAGACGCTCCGAGTATGATCCATGGCTTGCGGGGGCCGAGTGACGAACGTGAGTTGTCGGAAAGGTATCCGATGAGCGGATCGGTTGCGACGTCGAACAATCGGGTGAACATCAGCACGGCACCGATCGCCGCCATGCTGATGGGGGCGTGTTTCGCGTAGAGGGCAGGCAATACGGCGAGGGCAGGCGCATTCAACACATATACGGGAACCATTGGTGCGGCATAGGCCAGCATTTGCGACATGGGCAACCGTGAATTAGTCATAGCCGAAACAACGTTGGGTACGAATTGAGCTATGCCCGATACCAAAAGGGCGATTATCAACGTACTTGCCCATACTGCTAGCGGGTATTACCGATTGCTTGCATGTCGAATAGGCCTGCACTGTATGGTTCGACCTTCGAGTCATTGCTAAACCGCACAACTTAACCACAACCCGGTATCTCACGGTTTACGAAATTTGGGAGGACGTTTCTCTAAGAACGCTGCCACGCCCTCTTTCGACTCGTCCGTTTCATAATACAATGCCAGCGCCTGAAGTCCGAGATTGCCGATACCCCGAATGTGCTCCGTGGCGGCATTGAAAGAACGTTTTGCAATCGCAATAGCGGTTGGGCTCCGCTCTATGATCTCTGCACACCATTGAGTAACTTCCGCATCCAACTGCTCATCGGGAACAACAACATTGCACAATCCCATTGCGAGACCTTCCTGCGCGGTATAGCGTCGACACAAATACCACATCTCCCGGGCCTTTTTCTCACCGACGACGGTCGCTAAATAGGCCGTCCCCCAACCTGGATCTACCGAACCAACCTTTGGCCCAACCTGACCAAACACAGCTGACTCAGAAGCTATGGTGAGATCGCAGAGTGTCGCTAGCACGTTTCCACCACCAATGGCGTAGCCTTGCACACGGGCGATTACTGGTTTGGGTACGTCACGAATCACGCTGTGCAGTTCTTCCATAGGCAATCCAACCGTACCACGCCCATCATAGTGTCCCGCATGCGCTGTCTGATCACCACCAGTGCAAAATGCTCGCTCACCCGTGCCTGTTAAAACAATGACGCCTATGTTTCGATCCCAACCAGCATCCGATATCGCGGATATCAGCTCATCAACGGTACGACCTCGACAAGCATTCAGTGCGTCCGGTCTATTGATGGAAACTCGCGCCACGGCGCCGTCGGAATCGTAAACAATATCTTCATAGCTCACACTGCCATCCTTTGTCTTGCAATCACAGCCATCGCACTAAGCCGAGGGCAACCCAAGGCGCGCTGCAATATTGTTTTTCTGCATATTCGAAGACCCACCCACAATCGGGATTAAGGTCGCTTCGCGCACATAGCGTTCCATATCGAAGTCGGCAGAACACCCATATGCACCCATGATCTGCTGACACTTGAGTACGGATTGGAGTCCAATGTCACCGATGAAAAGCTTTGCCATGGAAGCTTCGGCGCTACAGGGCTTCTGTTCATTTGCGAGCCACGCGGCGTGGTAGAGCATATGTCTAGCTGCTTGCAAGTTCGTTTTCACTTCAGACAATGTATGCCTCACAGCCTGATGAGCGCATATCGGCTTGCCGAACTGTCTACGTTCTTGTGCGTATAGCCAGGCATCGTCCACTGCGGCTGAAAAATTACCAAGGGCATATGCGGCGATTTCAAGTTTTTCGACATCTAGCGCATCTTTTGCGAGCATCGACCACCCTTGATTCCAACCGCTGGGACCACCCAGAACATTTTCGACTGGAACATTGACTTCATCAAAAATTACGTCGGTCGATCGTGTGTATCGCAACCCGGAGTGTTCAATATCGCGAACCTGGATGCCTTCCGAACTGGTTGGCACGAGAATCAACGAAAGATTGTGATATTTTTGGCTATCAGGGTCCGAGTTGACCAGGCAGATGATGTAGTCTGCAATGCGCGCGCCAGTGCACCAGCGCTTGGTGCCCGAGATACTGACTGATGTTCCATCCTTGCTCATACGAGCCTTGGTTTGAACTGAAGCCAGGTCGCCTCCAACATCTGGCTCCGACAAACCATATGCCACAAGGATCTTGCCCTGGGCCAGCTTGGGTAGAAGTTCACGTTTCTGTGTTGGCGATCCATTTTCTCCGATGTTTAGGCCACCATAAAACGCACAATGGATATATGGACCAGCAGCTGCACCGCCTCGTCGGGCGAGTTCCTCGATGACCGCAATAGCACTCACCAGATCTTTTCCCACGCCACCGTATGCTTCATCAATGGTTAGACCACACACTCCCGTTTCAGCAAGCTTCTCAAACACCTCACGCGGTGCCTCGCCCACCCGATCCCATTCCCGTACCCTTTCCCTGGGTAACTCGCGTTCAACGAATCGGTGCATGGTGTCTCTAAGCAAGCGGACATGATCTGGTTCTTCGGTAAAATACATGATCTACTCTCCCGTAAAACGCGGTGCGCGTTTTTCCACAAATGCGGCGACCGCTTCCTGGCGATCAGCCATCGAGTTCGTTGATATTTCATACGCGATCGCAGCATCCATCACCTGGGCGGCAATCTGCTTTAGCGTCAAATTGACAGCTGTTTTAGTCCAGCGAACTGCCCATCTAGGATTCGCCGCGACTTTCGCGACCACCTCGGAAACTTTTGCATCCAGGTGTTCTTGCGGTACCGAATAGTTGATCATTCCCCACTCTGCAGCCTGGTCCGCAGATACCATCTCCCCCGTCATTAAGAATTCTTTCGCTCTTGCAAATCCTACGAGCTGAGGCCAGATGACTGCACCCCCATCACCGGCAACCAAACCGACCTTCACGTGAGGATCTCCAATGACAGCAGTGTTACTTGCAACAATCACATCGCAAAGTAGCGCAATAGAACAGCCAAGGCCCACGGCAGCACCATTTAATCTACAGATCAGCGGTTTTTCGAGCTCCAGTAATGAGAAAACAATTCTTTTTCCGTCCGGCGCAATGCTTCTGAATCTGCGAGGGTCATCGATCATTTCCTGAAACCAAGTCATGTCACCACCGGCACAAAACGCATCACCCGCTCCAGTCAAAATCACAATGTCGCAATCCGGATCGTTCTGCAGGTCAGTAAATACTTGTGCTAACTCTCTGTGCAGATCGTCGTTAACCGCGTTCATTCGAGCACCGCTATCAATCGTTACCGTCAGTACGCGATCCGTATTTGAGAATTTTAGTGAGCTGTAAGATTCGTATTTCATATGCGTTTACTACCCATTACAAAAACTGACTCATGTTTCCGATTCCAGGCCCTCAACGCGTGGCGCGCTAAAGGTGACGGAATCCTCGCCTGATTCACTTTTGCGCCGTTTTTCACCGAATCGATCGGAAACGATTGCCGACCCCGTAGCTTCCACCAGCAATGGCCATTCACCGACTGCAGCTAGCTCTTTAACGCCAATCGCGGCCACAATCGGCATTCTGTGATCGGGGATATACTTCTTGCGAATCGGCGGCGCTTTCTCCAGATCACCCGCAAGGTCAACGTAATACAAAGTCATCTGCAGGATATCTTCCATAGAGCCACCGAGCTCGTCGAGAGTCTCCTGGAGTTGCTTATACATAAACTCCAATTGCTGCTCGAAGTCGGGTGCGACAACATTGCCGAGACCATCTACGCCTGCCACAGCAAAATAGACAGTGTTCCCCGCCTTTACAGCCCTCGGCCAGCTGACAGCTGTGCCTTCGTAAAAGAATGTTTCTTTCTTCAATTGAACTCTCTTTTTACCCTAATCACTAAGACGTTGAATCACATCGTACGCATTAGCTTACTGACGCAGCTGTAACGCAAAGGCCCTTCGTTTTTTTCCCGTGCGTACCAGTCATCCCGATTTACGGCTTTGTCGTTTTCGAATGATGTCCAAGCGTCTTCGTACGCCGCCAGGCTCTCCCACTGAAAGAGGTAGGTCACTTCATTTTCACAACCAAACTTCGGTATGAGCGGTCCGATGACGCGAAATCCATGAGCTTTAGCCGCCTCAATCTCTTCAAGTCCTTCGGTTCGCATTCTGTGTGCTTCGCTGGTTTTAAAGGTGTACGTTCGTAGCTCGTAGATCAGCTTCGCCTTGTGTGGCTCTGGAGGAGGTTCAAGCGACCGCAGCAACTGGCTGTTGACCCGCTGCATAATCGGCCCTTCATTTTGTTCCCGTTCCCACCAGGGCAATCCCACTTCCAGTAACTCTTCATCCTTGTAGATTTCAGTCCAAGCCTGCTCCATGCCTGCCAAGCTATCCCAGACGAAGTAGTAAGAGACCTCGTTTTGTTCACCTACGATGGTCCTAAACGGTCCGAACACTTGGAATTCATGACCGCGGTCATTCGCGGCTTTCTCCCAAGTGAGGAGCATCTCGGCATAGTTGCTTTCCTCTCCATGGCGCATCAAATAGGTCCTGTACTCCCAATAGAAAGAAGGTATGTTTGTATTCACTGATCTTACTCCTTGCGTTGGTCTGTCAGGTCTTTTCACTATCCTGTTGTGCGGCTCTCAGATCTAACAGGCGACGTTTCTTGATTTCCGACCCATCGACGCTGGTGTACTCAGCCAAAGTGCCAGTACTAACAGGCTCAACGGCAACACGCACACCGAGGTCAGCCTTGAGACGTGCTTCGAGCACACGTTTGAAATCCTTCTTGTCCACGGTTGCGTCTCGATACTCAACCCTCACCGTCATTTCTTCCGATAGATGAACACCCTTTTCATCTTTCACGTTCTCAACGACACAAAGGTACTCACCCGTTGTGCGAGGATCTGAATTAACTGCATCCTGACAGGCTTCTGGATAGACGTTGGTGGCACGCAGTTTCACCATATCGTCGCTGCGTCCCATGTGATGATCTCTCCTCAGTAGATAGCTACCGCATGCACATTGCTGCCCGTAATCCACAAAGCGCATGCGATCCTTGAGGTTGTAACGAATCAGTGGCGGATGCTCGCGATAGAAACTGGTATATACAAGATCACCAATCTCGCCGCTCTCCGCATCAACAGGTTGCCCTGTTTTGGAATCGACTACTTCGGTGTAACCAAGGTCCTCTTGTAGATGTAAGCCAGACTTTTCTCGACACTCAAACGCCGGAAGTCCAATTTCATGGGTACCGTAATTGTCGTAAACTTCACAACCCCAGAGATCTTCCAGGGCAGCACGGAACTCCCCGGACTCGTCCGGTCCAAGAAACGCATGCAGGAATTTGGTATTCAGATCTCTGACATCAAAGCCGAGTTCTTCCTGGGCTGTCTTCGCCAACTGCACATGGTAAGCGCCCGCCAACCAGAGATTCGTACCCCAATCACGAGCAAACTCGAGTTGGCGACGGCTCGGTGTCACTGATCCCGCCCCGGTCGTTAGTGGCACAATCCCCAACCAGTTGTGACATGCAAGGTAGTACGACCAGCCAGCATTACCCGTGTAGCAAGTCATCGGAATCTGCATTACGTCTCCGGGACGCGCCCCTTGTACAAAGAGCGCTCGGGCTGCTGACATGCCATTGAGTTCCCATTCAATGGGGCCAAAGAACGTTGGCCTGGGTTTTCCCGTCGTGCCACCACTGGTCTGAATTTTCAAGGGCTTGTGTCGAGCACCCTCGGGCGTGATCCCCTGGTGCTCACCCCAGGGCGGCGCTTCCTCTATTTCAATTTTAAAGTCTTCCGAAGACACAATCGGCAACTTGTGGAGATCATCTAGCCCTTTGATGTCTCGCGGCTCCAAGCCCGCTTGTTTCCATATCCTCTGGTAGAAAGCGTTGCCCCAGCCGATCTCCATCGCTTCGAGGAATCTCGTTTCCTGCAACCGCCGAATTTCATCACGGCCCCAACGGTAAACGCTTGATTCAAATTCGGCAGGGGGTGGAAACTTGCGAACGAAGTCATTCCAATTCAAGGACCTGTGGTAGTAAGGGATGTCGACGATGGTCATGAGCCTGATCTCCTGGTCCTACGACCCATCCGCCGCAGATCGAATCTCTGTCTCAATCTGCGCATAGTTTTCCCTGGTCGCAAAATCCAATCGCCGCATGCCCAGGGGATCAATCTCAGTTCGAATCAGGTCTAGCTCATCCCGCGTTGGAGCTGGTGTTTCGGGGACATTTTCAGGAACGATCAGTTCAAATCCCGTATTCTCCTCAACATCTCTTCGCGTGACACCTTTGTGAAGCGATTTCAATCGAGCGGCACCACACGCCTCGTCGAAATCAATAACGCAGAGATTGCTGATGACTTCGATCGGCGCACCCCACTTGATGGTGCCATCACTGCGCTCTTGCGAGTAACCGACTCCGGACTTGAAATCGACCTGTTCAACGAAGGTCCGTGAACTGTGGTTCGTTACGAAGTAGAGGGTCTTTCTCTGATTAACTGTATTGGAAGGCGCTCCTCTGGAACCAACGAAAGTCATCTTTGGTTTGGCAATGTCACCCACAAGCGAAAGATTGATAAACCCATTTTTATCGATCTGTACGGGCTGCATGATGACCATATATCTACCGTTGTTGACCATCGCAAACGCCTCCTCTGAGGAATAACGAGTTTCAATGATCTTCTCAGGTACCTGCCCCACTACCGGCGATAAACACAACTCACTAATAACGCAGTACCTGCCTTCCGATTGCTTGAGAATTGCCAACCGAGGTGCGTAGAGTTTCTTTGCCAGGGAAAGGCCCGCATTCGTGCAATTGTTAAGCGCAAATACGCCAATCTCCTCATCGGGATCGAATGATCGAGCCAGATAGCAGATCACCTGCTCTTCAACTGTATAATCCACCATTTTCATTCCCGTCATACCATTTCCCGATCGATGTAGTTTGCAAACTCGGCAGGATCCGTAGATGCGCGGCTGTATGCCAAGCAAGCCTCTGCATCAAAATCATAATCCGGGTAACAGCTCCCCGGTCGTGCAGCATCTTTCGACTCCACAACCTGATCGACATAAATCCCCAATATATCCGCATCATGAATATGTCCTACCGGAACAACTCGTTCGCAGCTCACGACTACGTGCTTTCCAGCTTTCGCGAAAACACCATCAAAGAACGAATCTCCGGCAATCTTCGCGTTACCCAATTGATCCGCCTCGTTGACATGTATTAGAACGTGATCGGGACTACAGGCAGGTACAGCTACGAGTGTTTCATCGCCGTACGGGTCAACAATAGTCTTTATCTGGGGGTTTACCGTGAGCACATCGGAGCCGATTCCTCCTCGAACAGGATAGAAAGGAATGCGCTCGGCTGCCGCCTTGAATTGGCAGGCAAACATATACTCATCCATTTCGCGTATATCCACGGTTGCGTCACATCGGGCTCTGTTAATGTTACCCGCGCGTATCGGCGCTCCTCCATCGCAGGCGACAAATCCAAAAAAGGCTTGTTTGACTGAGTCAGTACCAACCAGCAGGTCAAGATCCATCGCGGCGTAAGAGTAGACTGTGAGGTTTTTGATTTCCGCACGCGCTATGGCTTTGACTAACGACATGGGTTTGCGTACGTCACCCCAGCCCCCAATGAGTACCGAGTCACCATCCCTAATTTTTGAAACGACTGCCTCTTGACTGGAACGCTTATCCACCATCTCTGCTTCACTCATCCTGAAGAGTCTCCATTATCTTGCTCACGCAGCTGTAACGGAGAGGACCTTCCAGCTGTTCTCGTTGAACCCAATCGGATCCTTGGACTTCTGGGTCACTTTGAAAGGATTCGAATGCCTCTTTGCGATCATCAAGGCTTTCCCATAACCAGAAATACGACACCTGATTCTCACTACCAAAAACTGTTTTGAGCGGGCCGATTGTCCGAAATCCATGTCTCTCAGCTTGCCTGAAGAACTTCGGAAATCCATCACTCAGCATCCGTCTGACCTCACTGGTCTTGAATGTGTATACCCTGTATTCATAGATCATGCTGGAACACCTACCCGTTTTTACCGACAGTCCACTCAAGGGTTTCATTCAATGATCGCTCTAGCTTGTCGAAGAGCTCGTGGATCTGGTCTTCCGTAATCACGAGGGGCGGGCAAATCGCAAGTGCATCTCCCAGAGGTCGCAACAGCAAACCATTTGCTTCGCACCGCGCCATACAATAGACCCCAACCCCATCTTGAACCGGATACGGGATTTTGGTGGCTTTGTCCTGGACAATTTCGACCGCACCTAGCAATCCCTTTCCTCGCGATTCTCCCACCAGCGGATGATCCGCCAATGCTCGTAAGCGTTGCTGAAACGGACCACTCATCGTGGCCGCGTGTTCAAAAACACCTCGTTCTTCCATCAGCTCGAGATTGCGTAAGGCAACAGCTGTACAAACTGGATGACCCGAATAGGTGAACCCATGCCCAAACACCCCGATGTCATTGGATGCATCCAAAATCGGTTCGGCCAGGAACTCTGGAATCACAACTGCGGAGAGCGGCAGATAAGCAGACGACACAGCTTTCGCTAAAGAGATCGTTGTAGGCTTGATATTCATTGTTTGCGCACCAAACAGCTGGCCGGTGCGGCCAAAACCGCATATGACCTCGTCGTCGATAAAGAAGATGCCGTAACGATCTAAAACCTCTTGAACCTGCTCGTAGTAACCTTGCGGCGGCACAACCACACCACCCGCCCCAGTGATCGGCTCCGCAATGAAAGCTGCAATTGTCTCCGGACCTTCCCTCTGAATCAGACTTTCGAGCGATCCCACGATACGATCAACAAACTGTGTTTCACTCTCGTCATCCTCCGCACCTCTGTAATAGTGCGGTGATTCTGTGTGCAAAAACCCAGGCAGCGGTAGATCGAACGCCTTGTGAAACGTGGGAATCCCGGTGAGGCTCCCGCTACCAACCGTCAATCCGTGATAGCCGCCACTTCTCGCAATGAACTTCTTTTTCTCCGGCTTTCCAATCGCATTGTGGTATGCCCACATGAGCTTCACTTGAGTGTCGTTAGCATCCGAGCCTGAAAGTCCAAAGAAAACCCGACCAGCGTCGAACGGCATCATCGACTTCAGTTTTTCAGCCAACAGAATAGAAGGCTCGTTGGATCTTCCGAAAAATAGTGGCGAGAAGCTCAGCGTCTCGATCTGTTCTTTTGCAACCCGTGCCAGCTCCTCTTCGCCATAGCCGATTGCTGTGCACCAAAGACCTGCGACTCCATCCAGGTATTGTTTATCATCTGTATCCCACAGATAGACTCCCTTCGCTTTGGCCGCCACTTTCGCACCATTCTCACGATAACTTCGGTAGTAAGTCATCGGATGTAACAGGTGTTTTAGATCTTTCGCTGCAAGTGTTTCTGCGTTGCCTTGATGTTGCGTCATGAATCTGACCGCTCCCTGACGGTTAATTATTCCTCAAGCTCTAATAGAACACTGTTCACGTCCATCATGAGCGGTCCCTCTTTCTCTTCTCTCTCCCACCAGACAGCGGTTCCTTTGAGCAACTCTTCATCCTTCGAAATTGCCTCAAATGCTTGCTCCCTGGCAGCCAAGCTAGGCCAAACGAAACAATATGAAATCTCGTTCTCCTCACCGAATACGGTTCGAAAGGGCCCCAGTAGTTCTGCAAAATTGTGCTTTTCGGCGGCTTTGCAGAAATCGAGCAACTGCTCAACATATTTCTGCTGTTCGCCGTACCGAAGGTTGTATGTTCTGTACTCGTAATACATTGAAGCTAACCCTGCTCTTCTGGGTCGATCGCGATGCGATCCGCCCAAATGGAGGACTCGTCTTCTTCTTCGAGATACTTGGGATTCTTGGGTTTGGGGAAACTCGGGACAGTCTCATAGATTGTGTTGGTAATTGTGCTGATGATCGGGCCTTCATTGGCCTCGATTTCACCCCAACGGGTCCAATGTGGTGCGAGCTCCGGGTCATCCGCAATTGCTTTCCAAATCGTCTCGCGCTCTCCCAAACTGCGCCAGATATTGAAATACGAGATTTCCGGATTAACGCCAATTTCTGTGCGGAACGGACCTAACCAGTCGTACCCGTGCTTTTCGAATGCGGTGAAGCAGGTTCGCAGCTCCTCCAGTACCTTTTGATACGTCCCCATCTTGATACGGTAAACACGATGCTCATAAATCATCTCTATTCCTTCTGTGTACTTGTTTTTCCTAGATCAGCGAAGAATCAGGCTGAACTAAAAGGACTTGCGTACAGATAACCCCCAGGTGCGTCCCAGGTCACGAACCTGAAGATCCGTTCCCAACCCGAATGCATCATTGGGTGCATATACGTTCTGCAACTCTTTGTCGTCGCCGATGTTTTCTACGAAAACGCTGACATCGAGGCCGGAATTCTCATGTCGGTACGCCAAACGGGCATTGACTCGCCAGAAGTCACCGAGTTCCAAGGTGTTTTCTGAGTCTGTGTAGAAGTCCCCGACATACTCAAAGTCTATCTGTGGAGACAACGTGCCACCGGACAGGTGTATGTCGTAACGGACAAGCCCATTTACATCCATCTCCGAGGCTCGCGGCGGCTTGTTTCCAGAAAGATCCACCAGAGCATTGTTGACGTACTCCTCTATTTCCGCGTCTACGTAACCTATTCCGAGTTGCACCCAAAGGTTTTCAATTGGAACTGCGGAAATCTCGAGCTCGAAACCCTGAAATTTAACTTCAGGAATATTGATGTCACTACGAGAAAAGCTGAAATCGTTGCCGATGTTCGCTGATGACTGATAGTCCTCATAGTCGTAAAGAAACACAGCGGCATTGACCATTAGCCGTTGCTCGAACCACTGACTCTTAATGCCAATTTCATACGACAGAACAGTCTCCGGATCTACGTGGACGTACTGATTTTGGAGTGAGTTCCAGTTCGCCCCCAACGCACCGGCCTTGTACCCAGTAGAAACACTTCCGTACAGCAATACGTCTTCATCAACCACATACTCAGCGGCCAGACGCCACGTGATCTCGTCAGCATCATCATCGTCGGCATAGTTAATGTTCAACGGGTCCGACCCGAAGTCCGAATGCAGCCCTAGATTTATAAAGGATGTTCGAGATGTCCTGGGAAACGTCGATGAATTTAACGCCGTTCGCATTCGACTCAGCTCGTCCTTTGTATACCGGACACCGTGGGTAGTTTTGAATCTGTCGGTCCACGCAAAGTCCGTGTGTACGAAGATCGCCCAACTCTCTGACTCATGGTCTATCAGGTCCATGTCACCAAAACCGTTTCCCGGATCAGACAGCCCGAACAGTACGAAAAGATCGGTAAAGTCGTCGGCCACGCGACTGGTCATCTCGGTATCTTGATAAAAGCCACCGACGATCCACTGAAACGGCGCATCGGTTTGCGATGTCAGGCGCAACTCCTGGGTAACACCTTCATAGTCCACGGCGTTGTAAAAGTGGAAGATATCTGTAGCTGTAGAATCAGCGTCATTTAGGAAAGACCACTCGTACTCCTCGTATGCTGTAATTGATGTCAGAAGCACATCACCCAGCGTCCAATTAAGGGTTACTGAAAACTGCGTATCTTCGAAAGTGTCTTCCAATTCCGAATCGGTAAAACTTAGATTGCCCTTTTCCCAATCGCTGCCTGGACCAGGATTCACCAATGCCGAATCATCAAGGCCAGCACCCGTGAATGGATGCGGACTAGGCACAGAGCTCTGCCAGATCAAGGGGTGCTGATCATTCTCTACGTACTGCGCCTTAACAAGAATGTCAACGTTATCTGATGGAGTGAACTCCAAAAGCGCTCTAACCGCATAGGCTTCCGCATCGTAGAGCTCATCACCGTTGCTGACATTGTCGAACCAGCCGTCTTTCTGGTCATAGAACCCAGCTATACGAATGCCAACAGAATCCGAGAGCTCTCCTCCTACCGCACCCTCAAATCGCGTCTTACCGTAAGAGCCGAGGCTAATTTCAGCATAGCTGTCATCACCAGGCCGATTGCTAATCACCTGCACAGCACCGGAAGTTGCATTTCTGCCAAATAGCGTCCCCTGAGGGCCTTTCAGCACCTCGACGCGCTGCGCATCAAAAAAGGCGACGCCCTGTGACAAGTAGCTGTCTAAAAGTACATCGTCCGAGTAAACGAGTGCTGATGGGCCTACCATGTAGGTCTGCCCGTTCGAGTAAACCCCTCGAATGACAATCTGAACTGCACCGTTTTCGCCACTGTCGTTGTATACCTTGAGATTGGGAACATGCGCACCAAGCTCTCCAGTAGATCTAATGTTGAGATCGCGAAGATCATCCCCTGACAGGACCGTCATGGAGATAGGCACATCTTGTGGGTTCTGCGCTCGTCGCTGAGCAGTAACGAGAACCTCTTCCAATACTGCCGCTTCTGCAGCAGTCCCGGACTCTGCTGCAAATGCAGATTGAACGAACACACTAGCTGCGAGTAATCCCACTGCGCCTAGTTTTCGCATAAAAGATCTCTTAAGAGATGCGCGCCCAAACCCCAGGTTCGAATTCTGGCTTAGGTGCCTAATTGAGAGTTTTGTTCTTATTTTCACAGTGAGATCTCTCCATCTAAGTTTTATTTAAAGTAACGCATCGTCATTTAAATGACAATATGTTTTTTAATGTATTTTTTTATAACAGAACGTCATTTTAATGCCATTAAGTTATTAATAATGACAATCGTTCACGAATTTGAACACCTACATGGAACCTGTCAACATGACGTTGATCAACAATCCAACGAAGGAGGCCGCTTTGCCACGCTACTCGGCTGCGAAAAAGGAAACTCTAAATGCCCTGATGAAAGACCAGGTCTACGAGCATGCAATACGCATTCTTGAAAGCGATGGTGCGGAGTTCCTCACGTTAGAGCGCCTGTCCAAGGGCATAGGGGTATCGCGAGGAACGCTTTATAACTACTTCGTCGACCGAAAGGCGATCATCGAATTTGTCGAAGAAAGGATGTTCTCACCCGCGCTCGCTGAGATGGAGGACATCGCGGAAGGCAATGAATCTCCAACTGAAAAACTCGCGCATCTAATACAGACAGCTATTGAAACTCTCCTTGAGAACCCAAAGATCTATTTTGAGCTCTCTGCGGCACATACGAAGACCCGTATGCGGACGGAACCACAGGCAAAACGAGTTAGCCGCATCCACGTAACGGTGAAAGATATCGTTAAGGAAGGCATTAAGGTCGGTGAATTCATCGCCATGCCTCCAGAGCTTTCTACGACAATAGTTCTCGGGTCCATGGAAGGTGTTATCGACGAGCTAGGTCGTACAGACGCCAACGTTCCCCGCAATAAGATAGTTTCGGCCTTACTTACTGTCATCATGGGCGGGTTGACAGGTGGTTCCTACGTAGGCTCGTGGAGCAAGCGCTGAATCGCTGCTTGCTAATCAGCCCTTCGGAATGGTGCCTGCAATGCAACGTTTACTGTGCGGTTTAGCAGTGACTCGAAGGCCGAACCATCCTGCCGGGTCAGGTTGGGAACAAATCTGGAATAGACGCGAAACAGCATCTCGGTCGTACTGTGACCCATCTGTCGTGCGATCCATTCCGGATTTTCACCTGCGGCTAGCCACAACGTGGCTGCCGTGTGGCGGGTCTGGTACGGCCTTCGCGTTGTCAATCCAAGAAATCTGAGTAATGGATACCAGATCCGTTTTGTCACGTTGTGCACTGACAGTGGCTTACCGGCCTTGTTGGCAAATACGTAATCTGTATCGCACGTCACCTTCGATTGTAACCTCAGTGCTTCAAACACCGGCTCTGACATCTGAATCTCACGTTTGGACCCGTCGGTCTTTGTGGTGGTTTGCCGACCAGCGACAAAAGACTCTCTAACCAGAATTTGACGATTTTCGAAATCAACATGCTTCCACTTAAGACCATGAACTTCACCTGTACGCATACCGGTGAAGAATCGGACTGTTAGGTAATTCTTGTAGTCCGGACGGACATGCTCTACCAGTTTCCGAACTTCTTCTAATGTGAATGGATCAACATCCGTTCGCGCTACTTTGAGCGGTTTGATGTTCTTGAAGGGCGAGCTGAAATCATATCTCTCCGCCGCCTCGTTCACGATCGACCGTAGTGGCACCATGACATGATTGATTCGGGAGGGTGACAAACCTGAAGATCCATCTTTGCGAGGCACCTTGGCGAGGTTGGCGCGAAAGGAAAGTACCTCAGACTTCGTAATCTCATCGAGTTGATCTTCGCCGAAAACTGGAGTTATGTGTTTATCCAGTGAAGTTCTTAGCGTGATTTTGTACGAGTGTTTCCAGCGCGGTTCATTCTCTGAGAACCACGTCTCGGCAAAGTCTTTAAACATAGGAATTGATGACAACGTCGCCAGTTTTCTGGTGTCAATGCAACGGAACCGATCTGCGCTATTTGAGTTAGGGAAGTAAGTGGCGTAGTCAAATGTTCCGATCAGTATCTCTGCCTCGATGCGTTCCAGGATGCTCGTGGCGCGTTTACGATTTGTCGGAGTGTCTGACAACTTCGTTTGTTCACGACAACGTACGCCTCGATAGCGAAAGTCGAAGAAAAGCTTTCTCGATCTGGAGCGAATTGAACCCATCGTTCGTACCTAGATGACACCAGCCATCAATGAATCGATTGAGACTGGCCTTGCCATGTCCTTCTCGATCTTCTCCCACAAGTACAAGATCTTCCGGCCGCCGAATGGGCGGATATAGTGAACGCCTTCAATGAGTACGCTGTCCTTCAGACAGTTTCTGATGGTCCTCGGGTCGTACTTGATTCGGTCAGCGAGCTCATCAGTGGTTAGATAGGTGTAGCTCATGCTATTCTCTCTTGATCTGAATGGATCATCTATGATTGCTTTGGCTCATATAAGGATCATATTCGATCATAATGGATCAATCAAGAACATTTTGGATCACAAGTGACTCATTGGCGAGGTTAGAGTTTGATACGCATCCTTTTTAAACAGGCATTAGATGAGAAGTCCTTTCGGGAAGGCCGTCGGATTACTTTGAATGAGGTCAGCAAAGAGACCGGGATTTCCCGGCCAACATTGACCAGGATTTCAAATGTACCGGGTTACAACACGAACACGGAAACGATCAGTGCTTTGTGTGATTATTTTGAGATTGAGCCTGGGGAGTTGCTTAAGAAGGTGTGAACTTCGGGCGCAAGTTGGGCACGGTTTGGGCACAAGACGGAGAAAGTGTCGATGTCACTTTGATGTGAAAGAGGAGATCTCTCCGCTCCGGCCGCATGCGGCCTGCGGTCGAGATGACGGGAAGTTGGTAGCTACGGGTGGACTTGAACCACCGACCCCAGCATTATGAATGCTGTGCT
>OJIR01000232.1_pt1 | contig 19261 bp, 14 predicted proteins | sample 1595711 | NCBI WGS metagenome assembly OJIR01 (sample SAMN05416846, study PRJEB24817) | seawater metagenome | isolation source: Sea water | place: Canada:Atlantic | collected 2013-07
CTCGTTTTGTAATCATTAACACTTGCAATAGCATCTTTCAGTGCTGACCAAACGGCCATACCTAACATAAACGGTGGCTCACCAACGGCTTTAGAGTTGTAAATGGTGTGCTCACGGTTTGGTGCATCAGGTACTAAGGCAACACGGAAATCTTCAGGTGCATCGTTAATCGCTGGAATTTTGTAGGTCGCTGGGTTGTTTGAAAGTAAACGACCTTGTTCATTCAATACTAATTCCTCAGTAGTTAACCAACCCATGCCTTGAACAAACGCGCCTTCAATTTGACCAATATCAATTGCTGGGTTAATTGAGTGACCGACATCTTGTAAAATATCCGTACGTAAGGTTTTGTATTCACCCGTTAAGGTATCAATGATAACTTCTGATACAGCGGCACCCGTTGCATAGTAGAAGAACGGACGACCTTTACCTGTAGCACGGTCAAAATGAATTTTTGGGGTCTTATAGAAGCCAGTAGAAGATAAAGATACTCGGCCCATATAAGCTATTTGTGAGAATTCAGCGAAAGAGAACGTTTGCTCACCGACAATGACATTGTTGTTTTCAAATTGTACTTGTTCTGCTTCAACCTGATATTTTTCACAAGCAAAGTCAATGAGACGTTGTTTAATGGTTTTAGCCGCAGCTTCTGCTGCTTTACCATTTAAGTCAGTACCTGATGAGGCTGCTGTTGGTGATGAGTTAGGCACTTTATCGGTACGTGCTGAAGAACAGGCAACAGTATCTACATCAACTTGGAATTCTTCAGCAACAATTTGCGCTACTTTAGTATTCAAACCTTGGCCCATTTCACTGCCGCCATGGCTTAAGTGAATGGTACCGTCAGTGTAAACATGAACAAGTGCGCCAGCTTGGTTCAAATGCTGTACCGTGAATGAAATACCAAATTTAACTGGTGTTAAGGCAATGCCTTTTTTCAAAATAGGGCTAGTAGCGTTAAATTCAGTAATGGCTTTACGACGTGCTTGGTAATCAGAACTTTCTTCTAATGACTCAATAACTTCGCTTAAGTTATTATGCTCAACTTTTTGATGGTAGTGGGTTTCGTTACGGTCATCAGTGCCATATAAGTTTATTTTACGAATGTCTAACGGGTCTTTACCTAAATGACGCGCAATATCATCCATAACCATCTCTATGGTCATCATACCTTGCGGACCACCAAAACCACGGTAAGCGGTATGAGATACAGTGTTTAGTTTACAACGATTACCGGTAACGGTTGCTTGATCTAAGTAGTAAGCGTTATCTGAGTGGAACATTGCTCTATCAACAATGGCATCAGATAAATCTGGGGAGTAACCACAGTTACCATTAACTTCGATGTTAATACCTTTGATTTGACCATCTTTGTCAAAACCAACGGTGTAATTATTTTCAAAGGGATGACGTTTACCTGTCATCACCATATCGTCCATACGCGCTAGCTTAAACTTAACTGGGCGTTTAGTCACATTTGCCAATAAGGCTGCGATACATGCCCAAGGTGCTGCTTGTGTTTCTTTACCACCAAAACCACCACCCATGCGGCGCATATCAACTAATACTTTGTTTAGTGGAATGTCTAAAACTTCAGCTACTAACTTTTGTACTTCACTAGGATGTTGTGAAGAGGTGAAAATATTCATACCGCCATCTTCAGTCGGCTCAGCCGTTGAAACTTGGCCTTCAAGATACATATGCTCTTGACCACCAACGAGGATTTCACCGGATAATTGATGCTCTGCCGCTGCAATAGCCGATTCAGAATCACCACGTTTCATGGTAAATGGCGGACGAACAAAGTTTTGCTTCGCTAATGCGTCTTTTACCGTAAGCACGGCCTCAAGCTCTTGGTACTCAATTTTCGCTAATTTAACTGCTTTACGAGCAAGATCGAAACTTGTTGCCGCGACAGCAAACAGAGGCTGACCAATAAATTCAACTTTACCAATGGCTAGTACTGGATCGCCAGGAAATACTGGACCAATATCGGTATGTCCAGGGACATCTTCAACCGTAATGACTGAGATAACACCTTCAGCTGCTTTAACGGCAGATAAGTCCATTGAGATGATGTTGGCATGTGCCATGGTAGATTGACCTACCGCAGCATGTAACTCACCACGCAGTGATGGGCGATCATCTACATAAATGGCTTCGCCAGCCACTTGCTTGTCAGCACTTTCATGTTTTTTAGAACGACCTACGCCACCTAAACCAACATTTTTTTGTCCGTTAACAACACTTTTGTCTGTGTTAGAGCTCGCTTTTTTTACATCAATAAGACTACGCATAATTTACCACTCGTGTTTCAATAACTTTTCTTGCATCGGCGCTCTGCAGCTCTACATAACATTTTTCAATCAAATTTTGAGCTACGGTCATACGGTACTTATCAGAAGCACGCACATCTGACATAGGTTGGAAATCGGTTGTTAACGCTTCTTTTGCTTGAGCTACTAATTCCTTTGTTAAACTATTGCCTAACAATATGGCTTCAGTCGCAGGTGCACGTTTAGGAATAGCAGCCATGCCACCAAAAGCTAAACGCACATTAGTAATCTTTTGACAGTTTCCATCAACCTCTTGTTCGATGAAAAAGGCCGCTAATACCGCTGAGATATCGTCATCAATACGCTTAGAAATTTTGTAAAGTTTTAACGTTTGCCCCGCGGTAGGTTTAGGAATTTGAATTGATTTAATAAATTCAGATGATTTAAGTACAGTTTTCTTGTAGTCGATAAAATAGTCTTCAACTAAGATGGTACGTTCTTGACCTTGAACATGCAGTGTCATAGTTGCACCTAAAGCGATTAACGCTGGTGGCATATCACCAATAGGTGAGGCATTACCAACGTTGCCGCCTAAAGTTCCGGTATTACGTACTTGCTTAGAGCCGATACGTTCGATCATCTCCCCTAAATCAGGGTAGTAATGATGCAAGGTATCGATAAAATCACTGTAAGGTAGTGCAGAGCCAATAATAATCTCAGTCTCTGTTTCTTCGATAGTGGTTAATTCTGCAACGTTACCGACATAAACAAGCTTATCAATCGTTGCTAAATTTTGAGTAACAGAAAGGGCTAAATCGGTACCCCCAGCCACTAAGGTTGATCTGGGCTCATTGATTAACTCAGTCGCTAACTCATCGATATTTTGGGGTGCAATATAGTGATGACTATTACCTGTTAAAGCAGGGGTAGGTGATTGTTGTAATTCTGTTAGCGCGGCAATTGTTTGTTGGTAGTGCTTAGCAAATGAATCTTCTGCAGCACTCTCGCTAGAGGTGATAGCAGCTTCGATAATTGAACGGTAACCGGTACAGCGACATAAATTACCGGCTAATGCTTCTAATACCTCAGCGCGATTTGGTTTGTTATTTTGCTTATGCAAAGCAAAAGAAGACATAACAAATCCAGGAGTACAGAATCCACATTGTGAACCGTGGTTATCAACAATTGTTTGCTGGGCGTGATGTAACTTAGCTCCTTCTTTTAAATCCTCAACGGTGATCAATTGCTTACCATGTAAATTACCGACAAAAGTAATACAGGAGTTAATTGACTTATAGTTAAGCTGAGCAGAATTTTCACTATCTAGTTCAGCTAATACTACGGTACAAGCACCGCAATCACCTGAAGCACAACCTTCTTTTGTGCCAGACTTAAATTGCTCTTCACGTAAGTATTGTAAAACAGTCTTGTTAGGATCTAAGTTTTCAATCTTTACCAGCTCATTGTTTAACAGGAATTTTATTGTATTTGCTACCATTATTCTTTCCGCTTTAATTTTGATTTTATGTGTCGAGTTGAATATTCGTATGGATTTACTATAGCAGAATCATAAGTTGACACAAGTGTCAGCTTTAATGTTTTTGTTACCGAAAGTGTCACCGAAGGCTAATAAAGCTTACTTAATACTTGGTTAAAGGCAGTATAAAAAACGGATAGATAGCAATGAAGTTCTGGCAAAACAGTGCGTTGGTGCAGAATTTTAAAAAATGAATTTCATTATCTACAGCTATATTTCTCACGACACAATAATGATTAAAATTTCATCATGTGAAATTAACGCGCATTGAATATTGTGTTGTTTGTGTTTTGACTTTGCTGCGCGAGCAGATAAATCTTAATGACAAGGCTTGTCTGAAATTATTTAACTGGCATTATGTAGTCAGTTTTTTTGCTACATCTTTTAGTAATTATCTTAATCACTCAATACAGTCTGAAAATCAGCGGAGTTATTAATGTTTCCTCGAAGTAGTCGCCTAGCCTTAATTACCCTAATATTGAGTTTGGTGAGTTTAGCCTCTTTCAATGTCATGGCTCACGGCGTAGATGAAAGTACCCGGCTTTTTTTACAAAATAATACCGGAGTTCAATTCTTTCCTTTTATGTACATTGGTGCCAAACATATGGTGACCGGGTACGATCATTTGCTGTTTTTAGCTGGCGTAATCTTCTTTCTATACAAGAGCAAAGATGTTTTATTGTATGTCAGCATGTTTACCTTGGGGCATAGCTTAACCTTGCTTTTAGGTGTGCTTGGTGATGTGCAAGTAAATGCGTATCTTATTGACGCAATTATTGGTTTGTCGGTTGTTTACAAAGGTTTTGATAACTTAGGCGGTTTTGAACGTACCCTTGGCTTTAGCCCAAATGCTAAAACAGCCGTACTGATTTTTGGTTTGTTCCATGGTTTTGGTTTAGCGACAAAACTACAAGAGTTTCAACTCCCCCAAGACGGTTTGTGGGAGAACTTAATCGCCTTTAATTTAGGGGTGGAGTTAGGCCAATTTGCCGCGCTAACCTTTATATTATTGCTCATTAGCTTTTGGCGAAAACACCATTCATTTACACAGTTTTCAACGGTAAGTAATACGGTATTAATGAGTGCGGGTTTTATGCTGATAGGCTTTCAGTTAACGGGTTATTTTACTGGTTAGCGGTTTTTTCGACATTAGCAAAACACTCATTTACGCAATTCGATATTTAAGAGACATATACCCGCTCCACTTGAATATGCTCGTTTCAGGAAGTCTGAGCAATTTATAATCAAGGCGCATTTTTTTATTAAGGGTTATTCCCTTAAAAAGAAATGTAACGTAGAGTATGATTTTCCCAGCCTTCCCCAAGGGGCTGGTTTAGAAACGCTTAATGCTGCGTTATTGATTTCGACAATAGAATAACTATTCTCTTTAATCAATGTCTTGCCTAAAGACGTTTCTAATTCCAGCTGAATCATGCATCTTCAAATAGAACGGGTATATATGCAACATACGTTATCAAATAAAGCTTTATTCAAATCAACTATTATCGCGCTGGTGATTGCAGGCATAGTACTGATCAGTTTTATCTTACCAGCAGAATACAATATCGACCCTACAGGTATTGGTACTAAACTTGGTTTAACGGCCTTGGCTAACCCCGGTGGAACTGCGGTTATTAATACAGAGCAAAGTGATAAACTCAACATAGATGGTCAGCAAAATACGGATATTATTGAAGTTATTGTTCCAGCAGGGCGTGGTGTTGAGTATAAATTTGCCATGGCGCAGTTTAATAAAATGGAATATCAATGGCATACCGATGGCACTGCACTTTTTTTTGATTTACACGGCGAGCCTGAAGGCGATACCACAGGTTATTATGAGAGTTATGCTATTGCGACGTTAACGGAGATGAAAGGGAGTTTTACCACACCATTTGCCGGTATTCATGGTTGGTATTGGAAAAACACATCAGACAAGCCTGTGACGGTTAAGCTTACTGTCGGGGGCGAATATAGCATTGTTGGCTTGAAAAAATAGTATCTTAAACTCCATTCATCTCATAGAAAATAGCGTTAAACTCATAGGTTTTGACCATAGTGCTGAGCTGTTGCAGATAGTCCATAAGCATCTTTCCAACCAATATATATTCCGGTTTCGCATGAAAATATAGTTAGTTGCAAAGCGCTTTCAGCTAGGTTGATTATTTTGATTGAAGGCGTGTTAATACACGGTTATAGCGAAAAAGATCTTTTAAGGTAATAGTGTAATTGCACGTACTTGTAAAATAGCTTCACCACCGTCTTTATCTGTCATACTGGGAGTTAGATAAATGGCATCAATATGTTCAGGTATTAAGCCATAATCTGTTGAGTTGCTCGGTGTCCATTCTGGTCTAGAGAAGTCTTTCAATTTAACTTCCTTAGTTGACCACTGACTTGTTGGTGGCAATTCTATTTGGTAATGGGCATAACTTTGGTCGCCGTGCTTACCGTATTCTCGTTGAGATAATTTGATGATAACAGGAATATCACATTGATAAGTTAATCGTATTTTCTCACGGCCAACCAAAGAATCATCAGATAAGCGGTGAATCAATTCAACCCATGAATTACGCTTGGCATCAACGTGTGGCACGCGTTTGAATTTAATCCAAATACCACCATGCCTAATTAGTTTTTCGTTAATAAAAGCTTCGCTACCGTACGGGTCGGTATCATAGCTCCATTGGTGTTTGTCTAATGGTGCTTGAGTAGTATCAGCATTGGCATAAACACTCAATATAGCTAGAAAACTCACCAAGGCAGCAAGTAATATTATTTTAAAAAAGTGCATTTATAGTCTTCAATTTGATGTTAAGAGTAATAATAAAACAGGGTGATTTTGCAAAAAGACTTTACCCTCCCATCAAGGATGAGGACTCTTTGTTTTGCTGCGTTATCGATTGCTGATGCCAATCGATTACCCCGTATTTTGTTAAAATTTTATTTAACCGTCCATTCTCTCTAAGGTTCATTAAACCATCATCAAAAAGCTGTACCTGTTCTTTACTCAAAAGCGGTGAAAAGCCCAAAAATAATGGCGTAAAGTCACCTTCAGTACCGGCATAAATGATTGATGGCTTGGCTGTGGTTGGTGTTTTTGTCAGTGATGGTTTATTGGCCAGCTTTGAAAGCTGATATTGCACAGTAAATCTTGAATCTAATAAAATGTCTAATCGACCCAAGCGCAACATTTTCAATTGTCTTTGCAAAGGGGAGTTACCACTCGCTGAAAATATATGCGCAGCATTATCTTTCAGCAAATTACCGATAATATCGCCATATTCATAGCCGTTAATAGTACCTAAAATAGCATTGTTTTTTAACGCAGTTGCTAAGTCAGAAATACTTTTAAAACGCCATGGATCACTAGCGCGTACATAAAAATCGTTATATAAACCGCCAAAGCTTAAGTGGCTTTTTTGCAGTTTAAAGTCATTGATATGCTGTAACGTTAAACCAAGTAATATGTCCACTTCTCCTTTTTGGCTGAGGTCTAAGGCTCTTGCCAATGGCGTTAAAGCAAACTTTACTGTAACGCCATTACTGGCAGCGATCTCCGTCACTATTTCAACTAAAAACCCCGGTAGATGAGTGTCGTCACAGATATAGGGACACCATTCATCGGAAGCAACCACTAAAACTTTTGCCTGAACAGGTTTAGTAAAAATGCTGGCGCAAATAACCAAGAATGCCAAGTTAAGTGCTAAAAGGTTTTTAGTGTGTTTTATCATATTATTATTCTTGCACTTCAACCTGAGTCGTTGGTAAATTGGCCGAGCGCCATAAGTAATAGAGCGCAGGTAAAACAAGCAAGGTTAATAACATAGCACTTGCCATACCGCCCACCATAGGCGCAGCAATTCTGCTCATCACTTCTGAGCCAGTACCAGTGCCATATAATATAGGTAATAAGCCCACGATAACCGTTCCCCCGGTCATCATAATAGGTCTTACTCGTAAACCTGCACCATGCAGCACGGCCTGTAAAACCTCAGCTTTAGTTGTTATTTTGCCTGCTTTGGCATTTTCGGCCATTAAGGCATTATACGCTTGATTCAAGTAAACAAGCATAATAACGCCAATTTCTACTGCAACACCCGCAAGGGCAATAAAACCAACACCTACAGCAACAGAGAAGTTGAAACCTTGCAAGTACATTAGCCAAACACTACCCACCATAGCCAGTGGTAAGGTACCTAAAATCATAGCAACTTCAATAACATTACGGAAGTTCAGATAGAGTAATACAATGATAATAGCTAATGTTAACGGGACCACATACGTTAGTTTCGCTTTTGCCCTCTGCATATATTCATACTGACCTGCCCAGGTAATAGAATAACCTGTAGGCAGTTTTAATTCCTTATCTAATACTGTTTGTGCGTTGGTTACGTAGCTGCCTACATCAACGCCTTTTGTATCTGCCAAGTCAATGAATGCCCAACCCGTTAATCGCGCATTCTCTGATTTAATACCAGGAGGACCATCTTCAATAAATACATGAGCAACATCACCTAACGAAATTCGCTGACCATTGGGAGTTACAATGGGTAATTGTGAAAGCTGCTCGGGTGAGTCTCGGTAATCTTGGGGATAACGTAAACTAACCGGATAGCGCTCTAAACCTTCTACGGTATTAGTCACATTCATACCACCAATTGCGGTGGCAACCACTTGTTGTATATCACTAATATTTAAACCATAGCGTGCCGCTTTGCCACGTTGAATATCAACTTTGATATAGCGACCACCGGCAACACGCTCAGAATATACCGAAGCGGTACCAGGTATATCGGCCAAAATACTTTCAAGTTGTTGGCCAATCTCTTGGATTTTCTCAAGTTTTGGTCCAGAAATTTTTATACCTACCGGAGTTTTTATTCCAGTAGCTAACATATCTATACGGGTTTTTATTGGCATAACCCAAGCATTAGTAATACCCGGTAGTTTGACTAAGGCATCTAACTCTTTTTTCAAACGAGTGATAGTCATCCCTTCGCGCCATTCACTTTTCGGCTTAAATTGAATAAAGGTCTCTATCATAGTTAACGGTGCTGGATCAGTTGCCGTTTCTGCACGTCCCATTTTGCCGAAAACGGTTTTTACTTCAGGTACCGTTTTAATCAGCTTGTCGGTTTGTTGTAATAACTGCCTTGCTTGGCCGATAGATATGCCTGGGTAGGTGGTTGGCATATACATTAAATCACCTTCATCAAGGGGTGGAATGAACTCACTACCTATTTTATCTAATGGATATACACCAATAATAAGCACAACCACAGCGGCAGATAGGGTAACTTTAGGGAAACGTAATACTGCTTTAAGCGCTGGCAGATACAAAGCAGTTAAGAATTTATTCACCGGATTTTTATGTTCAGCGAGTACTTTGCCGCGAATAAAATAACCCATTAATACAGGTACCAAGGTAATCGCTAGCGCAGCGGCGGCGGCCATTGCATAAGTTTTAGTAAAAGCGAGCGGTGAAAACATTCGACCTTCTTGCGCTTCAAGGGTAAATACTGGCACAAAGCTGACTGTGATAATAAGCAAGCTAAAGAATAAAGCCGGACCCACTTCACTGGCAGAATCAATGACAATTTGCCAGCGTTTTTCATTTGATAAAGGCTGATCTTGGGGTAAATGTTCCATGTGCTTGTGCATGTTTTCAATCATCACAATCGCGCCATCAACCATAGCACCAATAGCAATTGCAATACCGCCAAGAGACATGATGTTGGCATTTAACCCCTGAGCGTGCATCACAATAAAGGCGGTTAAAATACCGACAGGAATGCTAATAATCACCACGAGAGAGGAGCGTAAATGAAAGAGAAAAATAACACAAACTAAAGCGACAACACCAAATTCTTCTAGAAGCTTCATTGCTAAATTACTTACTGCACGCTCTATTAAGGCCGATCTGTCATAAACGGGAACAATTTCGACCCCAGCCGGTAAGCCTTTTTTCAACTGCTCTAATTTGGCCTTTACGCCATTAATGACCTGCTGAGCATTTTCACCAAAACGCATCACCACAATGCCGCCAACGGTTTCCCCCTCACCATTTAGTTCGGCAATACCACGACGCATTTGTGGACCTGTTCCTATTTGGGCTACATCTTTAAGTAATAAGGGAGTGCCGTTTTCATTGACACCTAAAGGAATATTTTCAAGGTCTTCAACGCCTTTTAGATAGCCGGTTGCTCTGACCATGTATTCAGCTTCGGCCATTTCTACCACAGAAGCACCGATCTCTTGGTTACCTTGCTTGATAGCCGTTTGAATAAGAGACAGTGGAATACCAAAAGCACGCAGCTTGTCAGGATTAACTTGTACTTGATATTGCTTGACCATGCCGCCAAGTGCAGTGACTTCTGATACACCTTTTACCGTTTGCAGCTCATATTTTAAAAACCAATCTTGTAAGCTACGTAATTGACTTAAATCATGCTGGCCTGTTTTATCGATCAATGAATAGAGGTATACCCAACCAACGCCTGTAGCATCAGGGCCTAACTGCGGTTTTGCATCACTCGGTAAGTTAGGAGATACCTGACTTAAATATTCTAAAACGCGAGAGCGCGCCCAATATAGATCGGTGTCCTCTTCAAAAATAATATAAACGTAAGAATCACCAAAAAAGGAGAAACCACGCACAGTTACTGCGCCAGGTACTGATAACATAGCGGTAGTAAGTGGGTAAGTTACCTGATCTTCAACCACTTGCGGGGCTTGTCCGGGATAACTTGTTTTGATAATAACTTGTACATCAGATAAATCAGGCAATGCATCAATAGGCGTATTTTTTACGGCATACAAACCTATGCCCACTAAAATCATAGTGGTCAATATGACAAAGAAACGATTGCCTACTGACCAACGAATAATGGCAGCAATCATTGATTTTCTCCCTGAGCCATATTATTTAAAGTACTATGCGACATGCCTTTTTTCATGGCCATCGCACTAACAATAATGAATTCGCCTTCTCTAATCTCAAAGGTAAACATTAAATAAGCATCAACAGTAAATAGCGCCATATCGACTGATTCACTTACCATAAAATCAACACTTGCGGGCTCTCGGTTCCATTTTGCAATCGCTTCACGATCGATAGTCACCATGCGATGATCGGTCATCACGGAAGTCACCGTGCCATGTACGGTTGCTGAAGACACGTTAGTATTACCTTCGTCTGTAGAATCCTCTGCTTGCATCTCGTCAAAATGCATACGTTTAAAGTCTGATGTTTTACTCGACTCTGAATCGAGTAGGAACTGAGCGGAACTGACTACTTTCTCGCCAACAGCAAGGCCAGAAATAATTTCGATATTATCGCGATCAAAACGACCAATTTTCACGGCGACTGACTTAAAGTAACCTTCGCCTAGCGCCAGAACCACTCTGTCTTGGTTACCCGTTCGAATAACAGCTTCTTTTGGAACTTGCAATGCCGGTTCGTTGTCATTAACCACAATTGAAATTTGCGCAAACATATTTGGTTTTAAATCACCATTCTGGTTATTGAAATGCAGTCTAACAATACCCGTTCTTGTTTTTGAATTAAGCATAGGGTGTATATGTTCAACTTTACCTTGCCATTGTTGGGATGGTAAATAATCTAAACGCATGTTGGCGCTATCACCGATGGCAACTTTAAATACATCACGCTCAAAAACTTCAGCTTTCACCCAAACTTGACTTAAATCGACTATGGATAGCATCATAGTTTCTGGTTTTACATAGAAACCTTCTCTAATAAATAAGCTCTCAACTACGCCATTTTGTGGTGCGTAAAAAGTAACGTTTAGCTGTACTTTTTTATCCTTTTTTAACGTGTTAATAGCTTTTTGAGGAATTTGTAAGGCGATAAGACGGTTTTCAGCTGCGGTTATTAAGCGTTTATTTTTTCGATCTAATGCCAGTAGTAATTCTTCTTGAGCATTGACTAATTCCGGTGAATATATGTCATAAAGTGGTTGACCCTTTGTCACAGGATCGCCAATAGCGTTGATGTAGAGTTTTTCAACCCAGCCGGCAATACGTGGATGAATATGCACTAATTTATCTTCATCATAAGTGACATACCCCACGGTTTCTATTGTGGTCTTAAGTGGGCTATAAGTCGCCGTTGTAGTACGTACTCCTAAGTTGTTAATAACACTTGGCGATATGTTTATGGTACCGGCGCCTTCATCAATCGTATTATTTTGACTACCGTAATAAGGGATCAAATCCATGCCCATAGGAGATAGACCGGGTTGGTCACGTCTATAGTTTGCATCCATTGGGGCAACCCAATACAAAGGTTTATTTTCTTCGCTATTGTTATCACTAACACTTGTTTTTGAGGGTAAAAAGTTTGTTAAAGCTAAGGTGATTATTACCCCGAAAACTAAGCCTAAAATTATGCCTGTTAATGTAATGTGTCTGATTTTTACTGCAGGACGGTCTGCTGAGTCGTTGGTATGTTTGTTGTTAGTCATTATTTTTCCTCACGCTGAGCAATTGTTTGCTGCGGACTTTTCGACATATTGTTCGTAGTTAAACTACCGACAAAAAGGTAATTCAGTTCTAAAATTATTTTTTGCTGTTCTACAGCGATTTTAAGTTGTTCTAGTTCAGCATTCAGTTCAGCGATGCGTGATCGCACCACTTCAGAAAAATCGCCATCATCGTTGGTATATGCCGTTAATGAGGCTTCTGCTTGATCGTGAATTTGTGGCAATAATCTTGTTTGGTAGAGTTTTTTACGATTATTCAATCGTGATAAACGACCTTGGGCACTTGAGAAAGCTCCGAGTAACTGACGTAGCAATAGTATTTTTTCTGTTTTAACTGCTTCGGTTGCTGATATCGCTGATTTTACAGTCATATCTTGGCGGTTATCAGTAAATAGTGGCAGATCAAAAGTCACGCCAACAGAGAACAAATCTGCTCTGTTATTGCCAAAAGGGTCATCATCTCGATAACCATAACTTGCGTTAATACCCCATTCAGGTTGATAAGCTTGCTCAGCTAGATTTATGCCTGTTTTTGTCGCCAGTATTTTTTTATCTAATGCAATAACCGCAGGGTGTTTGACGAATTGTGCGGTGAGGGCTTCTACAGATAACCAGCGGCGATTGTTAGTACCGCTACTGTCTATATTTGAACGGGCAGAATCTGAGTGAATTAATCCTGCGTGGAGTAAATCTAACTGGGGTAATTGTTTAGCCAATTTCATATTATGCAGTTGACCAATTTCGACTATGTTTTCTTGCGTAGGATTATTAAGAAATGCCGTTGATAGCCATTGCGATAACATACCGGTATAAGCATTTTGCTGTTGCGCCAATATGTCGAGTCGATCATCGAGCTGTGTTAATTCAAGTTGGGCACGAACAATATCTTGTTGCCTTGTTTTACCTAAGGTTGAAGAATAACTGGCCTGTGCTACATCTGCTAATTGCTCGAATAGTGAACGATTTTGTTCAATCAAGATGATACTTTGCTGAACGTAATAGGCATCAAGCCATAAGCTGCCAACCGTAACAGCAACTTTAGCTTCTCTATCGCTACGTTGAAATGGATAGGCTTCACTTTGAATACGCAATTGCTGATTTTTGATTGTCAGGCTATCACCCCGAGGAAACATTTGGGTAATACCCACTTTTAGCTGTGTCATTCCCTCTTGAGCAAAATCAAAACCATCAGTAGGCAGGTTTGCAAATGCGACTGACATTTTAGGGTCAGGTAAACTTGAAGCTGCATTGCTCAGGGCCTCAACGGCTTGTTGCTGATGTTTATTGCCCGTGAGCCATGGGTCGTTTTTTTGTGCGGTTGTTACAGTGCTATTAAATGACCAAACTTTTTGATTATCAGCAGCCTGAAGAGTAGGGCTAGCAATACATAACACACTTAATGTGATGATGCTGGCAACAGTTGTGCGAGCTTGAACGGGAAAAGAAAATACAAACATGACTCCCTCCTGAGGGAATACTTTACGGTAATGACGAGACGGTTTTTTGCATCAGTGATACTCTGTTAGCTATCAGCTATAAAATTAGAACGGCAAAATGCAGACGCAATGAGACTGTGATTAGCTCAGAATAGGTGGTCTATAAAGGGAAGTAAGGGTTCGACTTGTGATAAGGGTATTCAGTGACTTTATTTTACTCGGCGTTGCAAAGGCGAGGGTGTAATTGATATTCATTGAAAATGCTGAAACGGTTGAACATCCGCCTGTTAAACAATCACACTCTTGTTCACAACAACTGTCAGAAGACATTGAAGAACAAGTTTTTTCTGTCATCATTTCTTCGTCACAATCAGACATCGCACTCATGTCGTGGGCAGTGTTGTTTCTCTGTGTACTGTGATGATTTGAACCTTTCATCGATGACATTTCAGTCATCATTTGCCCACTTTGTTGCATAGCTGTCATGCTATAAAACATAGTCATAGATGCCATTGATTGACCGATAAAGATCAAACAAAGCAATACAACCATTACTGTTTTATTGATGAAAGTAGTCATAAACAACACTTAGATTATGAGTGAGTTACTATTAACTAGGTATTAACTACTTAATAACTAGATAATAAGATTTCTTTTAATTCTAGCATCAATGAAAAGCAGATAGCAATAATACCAAATCTTATAAATATATTTCCAATGTTGAATTGTGTTAGTGGGCTTAAAACACTAACCATTGGTGAAGCTTTGTTTTAAATGATGACTCATGCCACAAAACGGTCATTAGCTATAACCGAGTTAAAACAGATTCAGATTAGTTTTTGTATCAACGCCACGTTAAGCGACTGTTTGAATAACTTGTTATAACTCACTGTAATCCAATCTAATTTCAAGTAATTCGCTTACATTTCGTAATTCCATCAGAATATTAATAGAACCCTTAAGACTTCCGTTATCTTGCGAAGTTTCCTTCACCATTTCATAACCAACGAGATTCAACGATTGACACGCTTTTATCAATGCATCTTCTGGAGGTAAAAAAAGAGCTTTTGATATGTAATTATACTGAGGTATTGCTTCTTTCTTTGATAACAAAATAGAAATCAGATCGCGCAACTCATTTTGCATATCAATAGTGGCATTTACATTTGTAATTGCAGCTCTATTTCTTAGAAAAAAAGCAGAAATGCAGCCAAGGGATTCCTTAAAAGAAACAACAGGATCAAGTATTAATTTTAAAATGAATTGACCAAAAACAAATACAGTGACACCAGCGACAATAGTTGTAAACACGGAACTCTCCTTATGAGTTATAGACGCCTCACCAAGAGGCAAATAAGAGTTGGCTAAAAGGCGACTAAGGAGCAAACAGCCAACTGTTATTTGTCCTTTTGAGTGACTTATTTGTTAGGTCCACATACTCTGGTCTTTGTTTTTAACCATCTCAAAGTTCTTAAAACCAGCTCTAGCTTTAAAAACACTAACGGTTTCGGATTGATCTCCTAAAGATAAATCTAACTGCCCTCTAGATATAGAAGAATTGGCACCAACAATTACTTGTTTTAACTCCATGTTACCTTTAAAGTTAATATAATACATTCCATCTTCTTCATCAGTTAGTTTAACAAAAACTCTATATTCTTCTTCATAGCTCCAGTGTGTATATTTAGTACGACATAGCTTACGAATGAGAGGTTCATTTGGAGTCCCTCTAGGTTTTAACCTTTTAGAAACATAATCAACCTTTTTGAGTTCTTTACTATTGATATCAAAGCCTAAACAAATACCTTTATGTTTATCTGCGTAATGAGCCCATTGAACTGGATTTGTCCAATTTTTACTAAAGCAATTTACTCCGAAGTTTTTAGCTACTTCTTTCTTTGCTGCTTTCATAGACTCTCTGAACTCGGGGCTTGTCATTTCAACACTGAAGAATTCAAAAGGATCATTTAATTCATTTATACGAGAAATTTTTAGACGTTTTTCTCTTAAAACTTTGAGCCCAAATTCTTCATTAATGAAATGGTAAACTCTCATATTCGTGGTGGTTCCCAACAGCTATTTATGGAGCCGGCTCAGTAATATCCGTCCCATAATTTTTATTTAAGTTACATCAATATCGCATAATTTCAAAGCTTTAGAAACTATCACAACAGTTATTTTTGAAAAGCATGAGATTCATTAGAAAATCTATGGAAAACAATTTTAGGCTAATGTCTTCTTAGCGCAACAGAGCAGCCTTTATTTTCTAACAATTTGTTCAATAATTTTGTTACTTTTTCTTAACTCATACATCTATTAATTACACTTATTAGAAAATATGAGAGCAACATGAAACATACAAGTAAGATAATTACGCTCATACCCCTGATATTATTAGGGCTGTCAGGATGTAATGAATCATCCAAAAAAGAAACAATGTTAGACCCTGAACTTGTTGCACAAGGCAAAGAGATATTTCGTTTTGATACCTTTGGCGATGAGCAACTATGGACAGATACGTTGCAATTACACAATGTTGTTGCTGGCGCAGTCGATCCGGTAACCGCTTTATCCGTTGGCCTTAAAGTAGATTCTGAGGTATTACCTGAAGGGGTATTACAAACGGTTGACCTTACCGATCCCGCCACAACTATCACCTTATTAAAGCTCAATGCTGTTGTTGGTTTACAAGGTGATGTTCAAGAAATTAATGGTAAAGATACCTTAGTGAGCCTTGGAACGACTTGTGCTTTGTGTCATTCAACGGTCGATGACTCGGTTGCGCCGGGCATTGGGAAACGATTAGATGGCTGGGCAAATAGAGATCTAAATCTTGGTGTTATTTTGTCATTGTCACCAGTTTTACAAGATCAAGCAACGCAAGATGTACTGCTATCTTGGGGCGCTGGTAAGTATGATGCGTATTGGAATCAAGATGGTCTTAATGATCCTACTGTAATACCACCAGCCTACGGCTTAAAAGACGTCGCATTAGCAACCTATACGGGTGAAGGTAGTATTTCATACTGGAATGCTTATGTTGCCGTGACTCAAATGGGCGCACAAGGTAATTTCATTGATGACAGGTTAGGACTCAATATTATGCACGATCCTGATTTACTTACCGATAAACTGCCAGCGTTAGAAGCTTATCAATTTTCCTTAAATGCCCCTAAAGCCCCTGAAGGAAGCTTCGATATTGATGCGGCAAACCGAGGTAAAATAGTCTTTAATAACCAAGGCAACTGTAGTGCTTGTCATAGCGGCGATAATTTTACTGATGCTGACACACAGCTTCATTATCCTGACGTTATTGGGACAGACCCCACGTTAGCTAGCAGAAGTCTTACCGGAAAATACCGTACTACGCCATTGGCAGGCGTATGGCAGCATCCGCCATATTTTCATGATGGTAGCGCCGCCACCTTACTTGATGTTGTTGAGCATTATAATAATCACTTTGCTTTAGGGTTAATGCCTTCAGAAAAAGACGATTTAGTACAATATTTACTATCATTGTAGATAGGCTCAGAGTAAACAAAGTTACCTATCGCCATGGTATTTTAATGCGTGGCGGTAATCTTAAAAAAATGAAGAAAAAAAGTTAACTTAAACGTGATTTACAGGCAAACACATGACCGAAATGGATTCTTTAACGACAACAGAAGACTACCAACTCATTACGCATATTTTAGCGGGCAATATTAATGCCTATGAAGTCGTAATACGTCGCTATAACCAGCTTATGTTTCGCATAGCCAAAGGCCTTTTTGCTGATGACGATGAGGCGATGGATATTGTGCAAGAAGCGCACATTACTGCTTATCAAAAACTTGGCTCTTTTAAGGGGCCAAAAGGTTTTATGACTTGGATTGCCACTATAACGCGAAATATTGCTTTGATGCGCTTAAGAAAATCTAATCGCTTAAGCTATAAAGAGGAGGAAGAAGTGTTTAAATTAATTGAACTTGATACTGCTGCCGAGCCCATTCATGACGCTATTGCTAATCAAGAAACTAAAGCTACCCTAGAGCAATTAATTAACGCATTGCCGACAAATTATCGTGCTATTTTTATATTACGTGCGATTGAAAAAATGGCGATAAATGATATTGCTCAAATCCTATCACTTGAATACGACGTGGTAAAAGTACGCTTTCATCGAGCTAAAAAAATGTTAAAAATAGAAATCGGGCAGATACTCACCGAACAGAAGCTTAGTTTGTATGAATTTGCTGGTGATCGCTGTGACAACATAACGCGCAATGTAATGGCTGTTATCAAACAGGAAAGTCGGTAATGTTTAATAATTAGGTTATTACCTAAAACAATGAGATTTGAGTGTATACCCGCTCCACTTGAAGATGCTCGTTTCAGGAAACCTGAGCGAATCATAATCAAGGCACATTTTTTTGTTAAGGGTGTTCCCTTAAAATAAAATGTAACGACGGGTATGGTTTGCTTAGTTTTCCCCAAAGGGCTGGTTTATAAACGCTTTATGCTACGTTATTGATCTCGACAATAGAATAACTATTCTCTTCAATCAATGCCTTGCCTAAAAGGCATTTATAATTCCAGCTGAATCCTGCATCTTCAAGTGGAACGGGTATATATATACATTTAGTTTTGTTTCTATGGTTCGCTCAAAAATATATCATCAGGTCGAATAACAGGTATATTCTTTGATATTTTACCTATTCGTAATTCGTCTAACACAAGCTCAACTCAATATTTAACCTGAACTCTGGATAATGAGTACTTGATGTTTATTTAAAATCAATAGATTAGGTTATCTATGATGTGCAATCAAAGTCTTGTCATTTTTACCTTGGCTCAGGTACTATCTATAAAAATATACCAACTAATAACATACTAGAAACAAGGGACTTTATGCGTGGAGCAGGTGGAACGTCAGGTGGTTTAGGACAGTTTTTTATTGGATTGATCATGATGTGCGGCGGTTTTTATCTACTGCTTAATGCTATTACTGTAAGTTCTAGTTTTGGAATGGGCATGCGTCTTTATGGCTTTTCTGCTATGGGCGGAAGCTACAGCATCACCAGTGGTATGGTTATGATCCCTTTTATGTTCGGTGTCGGCATTATTTTCTATAACAGTAAGAACCCTATTGGTTGGCTGTTAGCACTTGGCTCTATTACTGGGCTTATTTTTGGCGTAATTTCCTCTATCCGTTTTAGCTTTAGAACAATGACCTCTTTTGACTTAATTGTTATTTTGATACTGGCTATGGGCGGATTAGGACTATTTTTACGGTCGTTGAAAAAAATAGATGCTGCAATACCAGCGGAGTAATACCAGCGAAATAAGAGCCAATAAATTATCAAGGTTATTGGCTCTTTAGTATTAATTCAAAAAAGTTTGATAAGCGAGGTTGTCAGTTTCTTCTTGCCACTGATAACCAAGGTCATCAAGGTGTTGGAAGAATTCATTTTGCTGACTTTTATCAAGATCGAAACCAGCAAGTACCTGACCAAATGCTGCGCC
>OJIR01000234.1_pt1 | contig 19115 bp, 16 predicted proteins | sample 1595711 | NCBI WGS metagenome assembly OJIR01 (sample SAMN05416846, study PRJEB24817) | seawater metagenome | isolation source: Sea water | place: Canada:Atlantic | collected 2013-07
TACACTAGATCGCTCGTCGGCAGCGTCAGATGTGTATAAGAGACAGCCATAGAAGCCGTGTAAGAGCGACACCTTACAGTTGGGCACCATTACATAGAGGGCAGTAAAACCAAGAGCCGTGAGTAAAACCGGCAAGTACGTAAGTAAAGTTTTCCCCACAGTCCAGGCTTCAAGGTCAGAGATGAGTGGAATACTAACCAAGTAGGCGCTGACCAACATGCCACTGACAATAGCTACGGGGCCCAGCGACAATATGCCCCAGTAAACTAAAACACGGTGCAGACTCCACTTGGGCGCTTCCACCTGCCAGATATTGTTGAACTGTTTCTCCACCGCCACCAACATCAGCAAGGAAGTGACTAAAAGTCCAATAATACCCGCAGCGGTCAACCCAGTCGCCCGATCTGCAAATTCTAATAATTTTTCCTGTACGAGGGTTGAGCCGGCAGGCAAAAAATTCTGGAAGAGAAAGTTTTGGAAATCCTGACCTAGAACGGCAAACTCAGGTAACAAAGAAAAAAATAGCAGCGTTACCGTCATCAATGGCACCACTGCAAAAAGCGTAGTGTAGGTAAGTGCAGCCGCAGAAGTCAGACAATCGTAGCGAATAAGCTGTTGCCCAAGTAAAGACAGTTGCCGAACAGTACTCGACAAGAAGCTGTGTCTAAGTACTCCGCTCACCCAATGGTTGTTATTACTGGCGTCATTCTTACTCATGCCTATACTGTACCCTTTAATCCTTTTAACCAAATTAACTCAACTAGCCAAAAGCCATGCCTGACTATGTTATTTATCACAACCCAAGCTGTTCAAAGTCTCGTGCAACCCTTGCACTACTTCGTGAGAACAACGTAGAGCCTGAAATTATCGAGTATCTCGACAATCCGCCTAGCGTTGAGGAGATCAAGCGCATTTTGGCACTACTCAACTACCAGCCTATTGAGCTAATGCGGACAAAAGAGGCTCCCTTTAGCGACCTTAACCTAAGCGATCAAGCCACGACTAACGAACAATTGGTGGCTGCAATGGTCTCCCACCCCATTTTAATGGAAAGGCCCATTGTCTTGCGCGACAACCAAGCCATTATTGGTCGACCACCAGAACAAGTATTGAGCCTAATATGAGCACAAACCCATACGTCCTTATTCTCTACTATTCACGCACTCAAGGGACACAAAACCTTGCATTACACATAGGTCGAGGTGTCGATAAAGTTGCCGGTATAGAACCCAGAATTAGAACCGTGCCGCCAGTTAGTAGCGTGATTGAGCGCACCGCACCATCAGTACCCGACGAAGGTGCCGTTTTTTGTACTAAAGAGGACCTAGCAGGATGTAGCGGCCTAGCCCTAGGCAGCGCAACTCGCTTTGGCAATATGGCCGCTCCCATGAAATATTTTTTGGACAGCACAGCCGACCTTTGGGCAGGTCAACAATTGGTCGGCAAACCGGCTAGCGTATTTTGCTCCAGCAGTTCACTACACGGCGGCCAGGAATCCACGCTACTGACCATGATGGTGCCCTTGTTGCATCATGGCATGGTCATTCAAGGGCTGCCCTATAGCTACCCTGAGCTAAACACCACTCAGTCTGGGGGCACACCTTACGGTGTCACTCATGTTCAGGGTAACGATCACAATAATGGCGCTACACTTTCTAAAGAAGAAGCAGCGCTGGCAGAAGCGGCAGGCCAACAATTAGCCGAACTCGCGTTAAAAATTACAGGAGTGTCCAATTGAAAGGCTGGTTATTTGTCATACTGGTAATGTTGGGGTCACTGATTTCACTCACTGGTCTAAGACAGTTTTTTGTTGAACCACTGGCAACTCCTTCAGTGAACGCTGTTTGGTTTGTTATACAGATAGCGCCACTGCTGTTCACCATCCCAGGTGTCATACAGGGCCAACTCAAAAGCATGTTCTTGCTGTGCATGGTCAGTACGTTATATTTCATACATGGAATATTAGTGATCTTCGATCCTGCATTATTTTGGTTTGGCACCGCTGAGCTATTCTTCTCGCTGGCACTGTGCGTCATTAGTGCCCTATTTGTACGCAAGCTGCGCGAGTATAATGGGCCACCGGAAGAGTAGTATTTGGACTAACAGTAGACTCTAGGAACCGGTTAAGAATAATTAGAACTGCCGAGTCTAAAACCTGAGCATAAATATAGCGTAACTAAATGGTGCTAGAACTAGCACTGCGAAAGAGCTATGTGGAAGTGCTCTGTGGAAGAGCTGAAGCATACCTAAGTGCTCAGCTGCTTTGCATAAAAACTTGCTCAGATACCTGATTAGCATTCAACGAATCAAGCACCTGAGCAAACATCAACTAAGTGAAAGCACTCTAGCGAACGGTAAAGGTATCACTACGTAGCGTACCCACAGACCAATTGTCGAATTGCACATTGGTCACTGCGCCGCCTCTTACGGCATCAATATGGGTTAGGTCATAGCCGCCTGTGTCGCTGGCTACATCTTGGTTAAACCCACCAGCCCCATCATCCGCTACAACAAAAGCAGACATAATATCGGCAGCATCAATAGCCCCGTCCTGATTGGTGTCGCCATCTAAAAAGCCATTACCTATGGAGCCGATAGTTGAAAGGTACCAACCTGCTGTAAAATTGTTGCCGCGCTCTGCAGCCTCGCCGGTAAAGTTAACGGCATTTACCGCGCCATTGTAATAGACCAGCCCATTACCATTGGAGTTGTTAGCCGCCACGGTACCTGTAGGAAACCCAACCGCACTTGTACGTACTACACCGAAACTTGCATTAGCACCGGTTTCGTTAGCGCAGTGAACCCCATAAAGATAGTTAGGCCCTGGCGTTGTGGTGTCGATCAAACTAAGGTTCGCCGCAGAATCGGCTTCAAAGCAACCATTACGGAAGTTAGCAATCAGCACATTTGCCATTCGTACTTGGTCAGTATTGTCAGCAAATAGAATACCAAATTCATTATCGGTAGCACCTGCCACAGTACTGCTATTGTCTCTACCCACTAGCGTGGCGTTAACAATACGAGGGTTAGAATCTCCAGCGACAGTTTCACTGGCGTAAATACCTGCACGACCACTGCTGCCACCAGTATCTCGATTATGAATAACCAATAGGTCTTTAATCAGTCCATTAAAATCTCTGAACCAGATACCGTCTCTCATGGCACCGGTAGTCAAGATCCACGACAATCTTGGGTCGCCATTCATAATGCGCAATCCATCTTTAGCAGAGTTATGCGATTGAACAAAAGTCAAAGTGGTTGCGCTATCAACGCCATTAAGAACAATGTTATCCGTATAAGTGCCGGCCACACCGTCGATGGTGACTGTTACTGAAGCACCAGCCTCTGCCACAACAACATAATCCAAACGATTTGCGCCTTGCGTACCAGTCAACGTAGGTAAGCCGTTGAAACCACGGAGAAATAAACCACCCCACTCGCCACTACCTGCAACGCCCAGATCGTCAGAGGTAAATCGCACGGGGCGAGAAGCGGTACCCTGTGCATCAATATTGGATCCAGGCCAAACCAACAAATGGTCTACTGCACCAACAATATCACCACGAATTCGCGTACCCGCATCGATAGTCAGCGTAGCAATGCTGACATTATTACTCACTTGTAGAGCGCCATACAACAGGAACGTCATATGGCATATCGCACAAGGCATTACACAACCACCAAATCTAATTGGCGCGCAGGCTTTTTATTTTAGAAAAACATGGACACCAAAAATGCGTTGATGGGGAAAATGAGAATTCCATGCATAGCTATAGCAAGAACCGCTACTAGCGCAGCGGAACCAGTTAACCAACCATCAAAGCATTCCCCGAGGTTTGGTAATCAACAAAAGAAAGCAATAAGACTACTAACGAATTCCAAAAGTGTGGGCAAGTTCACATTTTTTTAAACAATAGAATTTTTAGCGGTACAGAAAACGCATCGCGCGCCAAGAACTTACCGCCACAACTAGTACATATTCCAATAGTTAGCTAGCGTGTTACTAAATAAAAGGTTGCTCCTAGACGACCAAAGGAGTCACTCGATTTTCTTGAGGGTATTTACGAGGGATAGCGTAAGACGCAGATCAATTAGCTTACGCCGAAGACGTTATCAAATTTCTACGCCCAAACATGTACACATCCTTGGGAAGAATGGGGCGGAATGCGAAAAAACCGGACTGCAACAGTTTACAGTGGAACTCGGATATAAGCTGTCTTATAGACGCTGTCTCCCAGAGCCGCCATTTAGAATATGGCGGGGAAGAACTAAAAACCTAGCCTAAAGTATCTTCCGCGACAAAATAGCGCGGGTCTTCAATGACATTCACTTCAACTAAGCTGCCCGCTTTTCTAAGCAAACGTTTACATTCAGCGCTCAAATGCACCAGGTGCAGGGTTTTTCCGCAATTCAGATAACGCTCAGCAAGGGTATCTATCGCCTCTAACCCTGAGTGATCACACACCCGTGACCCCGCAAAATCCACTATAACGTCATCATTGGCCAGCGTTGGATCAAAACGATCTAAGAACGAAGTCACCGAACCGAAAAACAGCGGCCCATGCACAGCATAAACGGTTGAACCTTTGTGGTCCTCTCGAGCCTCAACATTTACTTGCTTGGCATGCTCCCAAGCGAATACTAGGGCTGAAACAATAACACCAACAATTACGGCAACGGCAAGGTCGGTGGCCACGGTTACAGCCGAAACAAGGACTAAGACCAGCGCATCACTCTTTGGCACTTTACGAATCACCCGAAAACTACTCCACTCGAACGTTCCAATAACCACAATAAACATCACGCCTATTAGCGCTGCAAGAGGAATTTGTTCAATAAACGGCGACGCCACCAAAATAAATAAGAGCAAGAACAAAGCTGCGGAAATACCAGACAAGCGCCCTCGCCCACCAGAATTCACGTTAATCATACTTTGGCCGATCATTGCACAACCACCCATACCGCCAAACATGCCGGTGACCGTATTGCCAATGCCTTGCGCAACACACTCTTTGTTGCCGCGACCACGAGATTCAGTAATTTCGTCTACCAAACGCAGCGTAAGCAACGACTCAATCAATCCAATAGCAGCCAAAATCACAGCATAAGGAAAGATGATTGTTAACGTCTCGAAATTTAATGGGACTGATGGAATATGAAAGGTGGGTAAGCCGCCGCTAATGGAAGCAATATCGCCCACTACACGCGTATCTAGCTCTAGGGAGATCACCAGCAAACTAACAACAACAATCGCCACCAGGGAGGAAGGCACCGCTGTAGTCAGCTTCGGCAAGAAATTGATAATGAGCATGGTGAGCAATACAAGACCAATTAGCATGTAGAGTTGGCTCTCCTCTAACCAAGCAACATCTAAGATACTGCCCTGCATAAAAGTGCCTGCTAGCCAGCCGGGTTCACCGGCAACACCAAACTGACTGAGTTGCGCCAAGAAAATTACAATAGCCAAACCGTTAACAAATCCCAACATTACTGGGTGCGGCACCATACGGATAAACTTACCAAGGCGAAATACTCCAGCTAATATTTGCAGTATGCCCATGAGCACAACGGTGGCAAATAGGTACTCAACACCGTGATCCGCAACTAACGCCACCATCACTACGGCAAGTGCGCCAGTGGCGCCAGAAATCATTCCGGGCCGTCCGCCAATACACGCAGTTATCAGCCCAACCATAAAAGCCGCATACAACCCTACCAAAGGCTCAACTCCAGCGACAAAAGCAAATGCCACGGCTTCTGGTACCAAGGCCAATGCAACGGTCAATCCGGAAAGAATATCATTCCTTACAGAAGCGCTTCTGCTAGGTAGGAGGTCGATCATATAGTTCTCATTGGAAATAGCCGTTCTCGGCAATCCTTAATGGCAGCCTTGAACGTCAAAAAATAGGAAATTTCCAGCCAGGGCAAGTATTTAGCGCCTGTGGAATGGCGGGCATTTTAGGCCATACACCGGATCGACACAACGAAGAAGCTGAATTAGGCGGACATTTACCCACATTCACGCCCTGCCGCCTAAAAGCTAAATATCTCCCCCAGGAAAAAACGCCTTCGCTTATAATTAGAACAGTGCTGGAAACTTACTTGGTTGATCAGACTGCGGATGTTTTCTTCATGCAAGGGAATGAAATCGCTCTTGAGAGGGTGGGATAAATCTAGAATGCGCAAAAGGTAGTGTTAGTGCTGCTTTTCTTCTTAGACATCAAGCAAAAATCACCTTAAACATTCATGCAACAGCAGCAACAAGAACAACCGTTCAATACTTTATTACTGGGCAAATGAGAGTGTAAAAGCGCTTTTCCAAATTTGCTCAAAATGATTAAGAGTGGTGCCATTGTCATAGCGCGAGAGCGAGAGCGAAAGGACAAGGACATAACTTTTAGATCTTCAAAATCGGCGTTATCAATCACAATATCCGCGACCTCTTCCGGGCTATTTTCTGCAATATAAATTTTTGACGCCTTGTGATATCTCGTATTGAATTTTTCAACCGCTGCCTCGACACTGCCTAAATGTTCAGCATCTCTATTTACACCTCTCAGCAGCGCAATTTCGAAATCAGTTTTGAGATAAATCATCAATCCCAATGCAGCCTATATGTTGGTTGCAACAAATAGGCCCCACCTGATCATAATATTGCATCATCTTTAAGGTCTGTTGGCTTTAAGGTCTGTTGGCGGTAAATTTAAATACTCATCAGATTCAAGATCATGAGTTGCAGCGGTATAAGACGGAGATTCGGACTGCGAAGCTAAAAGCTCTTTTTCGACAAATATGCCTTCGTCGTATGAATCTTCGTAATAGCCTTTAGCGGAACCTCTTCGTTGTCGATAACGTAATTTTTTATTGTTGTGGAAGCCGTCAATAGAGACATGAATAGCATCTAAATCCCTAGATTTAAGGAACTCATAGCCCTGTAGAAAAGGTAGTTTTACCCGACCCTTCTATGCCACTTATAGCTATCTTGATCGGCTTGTTTCTTGGCGCGTTATTTTTCTGAAGCCTTTTTTTCTGACCTCTAGCCTCTTGTATTTTCGCTTCTAAGATTTGGAATATGGCAATTTCAGATAGTGGTACATAAACGCCGAAACACGGAGGTTGAGAGCGCAGTGAACAAAAATTTTGTGATCGTCTTTTTGATCGTCTTTTTGATCGTCTAGGCTACGCATTAAAACAATGAAACGAGCTACATCCGCTGCTCTAGGCGCCTGAAAATTAACAGGCATGTGAATATAGGTCATACCAAGACTGGCGACTAAATGGCCTTCGTTAGGAAGCGCATGATCTGAATCTGCCATAGCCAAATTTATAACTACGTCATAGCCGGCTGCGGCTATATCTACAAAGTACTCAGCGCGGGGTTGTCCGGCGGTGCCGACAGTAGGTGTGAGTTGAACAAAGTTAGTGATATGCGACAGATCAGACATAGATTTCCTGTTAAGTAGCACGCTACGCGCAGAATTTTGCCTCACTATAGAGTCTTTGCGGAGATTTTCACGGCACTACCGCTAAACGGCGGTAATACACCTAATTAATGGATTATCGGTTCCTCGGCCTCTATCAAAACCGCTTCTTCTTCTTCAATACTTTGCACCGAATAGCGCTTAGTCACTACTTCGCCAGAAAGGATATCCGGTAGCTGCTGCAAAAATTCGTCCATATGCTTGGTTTCAAAATGAGACTGCAATGCGTCTAAACTTTCCCATTCTTGAAACAACATCAGCGTATTTGGGTCGGCTAAACCCACATAAAAATCATAGCTAACACAGCCTAACTCTAGCCTTGAGGCTTCAACCATATTCTTTGCCATGGATAAGGCTTGATCACGACATTCAGGGCGGACCGGAATGCTTCCTTGAACAATAATCACTACTTTCTTCTACTCCAACGTCTGCGGGGTTTGTCGGACAAACAACCCCCTACTCAAACCACTAAATATACCGCTACCTCTTAGAGCAGACCGTGCTCTACCAAGGTTTCCTTAAGTTCGTCAATAATCAACGGATCGTCAATTGTAGAGGGAACCGTATACGGCTGCTGATCTATTATCTTCCTAATCACCTGACGCAAAATTTTACCAGATCGCGTTTTTGGCAATCGTTTTACAACAACTGCTGTTTTAAAATTGGCAATAGGCCCAACCGACTTACGCACCAACTGCACCAGTTCAGCCTGTAAAGTAGCCGCGCCAATATTCACACCGTCTTTGAGCAACAAAAGCCCCATTGGCACTTGGCCCTTTTCCTGATCAGCAATACCAATTACCGCGCATTCAGCTACAGCTGGGTGATCAGCGACAACTTCTTCGATTTGCCCGGTAGATAATCTATGCCCTGCGACATTCATCACATCATCCGTGCGCCCCATAACAAACACATAGCCGTCTTCATCACGATAGCCGCCATCACCCGTCAGATAAAATCCTGGGTATTGGCTCCAATAGCTTTCTTCATAGCGATCATGATCACCCCAAACTGTGGGAAAAGAACTTGGCGGCATGGGCTCTTTAATAACAATTGCGCCCTCTCGGTTAGGCCCTAGCTCTTGTCCCGCTTCATCTAAAATTCGCAAATCCCAGCCGGGTGCGGGCAAAGTGCAAGATCCAGCCTTACATTCCAGCAGTTCGATACCCGCCATATTTGCGCATATAGACCAACCCGTTTCAGTCTGCCACCAGTGATCAATAATCGGCACATCAAGGTGGGCTTGCAACCAATGGTAGGTAGGCGGATCTAAGCGCTCCCCTGCCACAAACTGGTACTCAAGATTAGAGATATCGTACTGGGCAAGCAATTTACAATCTGGATCTTCTTTCTTCATTGCACGGAATGCTGTGGGCGCAACAAAAAAGCTCTTCACTTTATGCTCGGCCAATACTCGCCAAAATGCGCCGGCATCGGGAGTACGCACAGGCTTACCTTCAAATAGTACCGTTGTACAGCCAGCAAATAACGGTCCGTACACAATATAAGAGTGACCGACAACCCAGCCCACATCCGACGCAGCCCAGTATACATCGCCCACACCAACGTTATAGACCGCCCGCATACTGTAGCGTAAAGCAACCGCGTGGCCGCCGTTGTCTCTCACAATACCTTTAGGTTTGCCGGTAGTTCCAGAGGTGTACAAAATATAAAGCGGATCGGTTGCAGCTACTGGCACGCAATCCACAGGGTCGGAGCGTTGCTGCCATGTATTCCAGTCTAAATCTCGACCGGGTTGCAACGTTGCCAAAGCTTGGGGTCGCTGCAGCATGACCACATGTTCTGGCTTGTGCGCTGCGATTTCAATAGCGTCGTTTAACAACGGCTGATAGGCAATGATTTTATCTACTTCTATCCCACAGGATGCAGCCATAATTACTTTTGGTGAGGAGTCGTCAATACGCATAGCCAGCTCACGAGGGGCAAAGCCGCCAAATACCACTGAGTGAATAGCACCGATACGCGCGCAGGCCAGCATAGCGACGGCGGTTTCCGGCACCATGGGCATATAAATAATGACCACATCGCCCTTTGTGACGCCCAAGTCCTGTAGACCACCAGCAACTCGAGCAGTCCAATCACGCATTTCGCTATAGGTATAGTGCTCTACTGTACTGGTTACAGGAGAGTCATATATCAATGCTGTTTGCTCACCGCGGCCCTGCTCAACATGTTGATCTAGCGCCACATAACAAGAATTTAACTCGCCATCAGCAAACCAGCGCCAAACATCGTTCGCGTCCTTATCAAGGATCTTCGTCGGCGCCTTAATCCATGGAATTTCTTTGGCTTGTTCAGCCCAAAAGACTTCAGGTTCTGTCAGCGAACGCTGATATACCTGAGCGTAACTCGAGACGTTAGTCGTAGTAGTTCCCAAAGATTCCCCCAAGGATTGCTAAAAAAGATTGCGTAATCCGGACATGCTAAATAGATTGGATCAAAACGACACAGCACTGCCAGCTAGACTTAGCTTAGTGCGGAAAAGGCAGCACCGCAAATGGCAGAGGCCAAATTGCGGCACCAAAAACAGCAAAGGAGATCTTACTGTTGAGTGAACTTTTTAATTTGAGCAGGCTTAGGACAGCGCGCTACAAGTTCTTTATAAGTCTTTGTGCGATTACCAATTCGCTTATGCTCACAGTAAAAGTCTACTGCTCGCTGCCACGCCTCAACACGACCGTGCTTGGTAATAGAAACAGTGGTATTCACAATCTTACTGCGAATTCGTGACATAACCCCTACCTGAAAAACAGGTGTTAAGGTCCCACTCTTTTCTTTCTTCATGCGGCACAAAATTCCACGAATCTGCCCACTTGGATCTAGCTGAATTTCACGATCGTTCTTATCGCGATTCTTCTGCTGTAGATCCTTCAATACTACATCTCTTGCGTCAGCAATTGCCTTAACTTCGGCACGCTTAGCACCGCGCATTCTCTTGCTATTTTCCTTTAAAGAAAAATATTCTTGATAGGTCTTACCCTCGATTTGTCTGCGTACGCGAAAACCAAAAAACCTTGGATTATCTAATAGTTCTACACTCATCGGATGCTTCCCGCCCTCTATTTCAAGTGATCATCACTGTATTAACAACAAGTCTTAAAGACTTGAGCCTATGAAAAGCCAGGACAACCTAGCTTATATACTTCACATTTCTGTGAAGTTTAGACTTTAGCAATCACCTGGCCGCCTTCTAACTGGCCGATCTCATCATCACTAAATCCAAACTCTTTTAAAACGGAGCGAGAATCCTCACCTGGGATTCGCGCACCTTTTACTTCCCCAGCTTTTGATCTGGAGAATCTCGGAGCTGGAGAGTGTTGCAAAACCCCATCCACCTCCAAATAACTGTTACGCGCAATACTATGAGGGTGCTCAGCAGCCTCTTTTAAATTCAGTACCGGCGCAAAACATACATCAGTGCCTTCCATCAAATCACACCACTGAGCGCGAGTTTTTGTCAAAAACACCTCTGTCAGCTCTGCCTTTAACGCAGGCCACTGACTTGGGTCCATTTGCGGCGCAAATTTTTCTGCGTCTAAACCGGCCTTTTCAATCAATAAGGCATAAAACTGCGGCTCAATAGAACCTATACTAACGTGCTCACCATCTTTGGTACGATAAGTATCGTAAAAGTGCGCCCCGCCGTCTAACAAATTGCTTCCGCGCTCAAGACTAAATGTACCACTTGCAGACATAGAATAAAACATTGCCATTAAAGCGGATGTACCATCTATCATAGCCGCATCTACCACTTGTCCTTTTTCTGACTTAGAAGCCTCAATTAAAGCACAAACCAAGCCAAAGGCTAACAACATGCCGCCCCCGCCAAAATCTCCAACAAGATTTAGAGGCGGAACAGGCTTCTCACCAGCGCGACCCATTGCATGTAACGCTCCAGCCAAACCAATATAGTTAATATCATGGCCGGCAGCTTGGGCCATAGGCCCATCCTGCCCCCAACCCGTCATGCGTCCGTATACCAAACGTTCATTACGTCGCTGGCATTGCTCCGGCCCTAGACCCAACCGTTCGGTGACACCCGGTCTAAAACCTTCAAATAGCGCGTCTGCGCCTTCTACCAAGCGCAACACGGTTTCGACGCCTTCAGGGCATTTAAGATCTACCGCAATTGAACGACGGTTTCTTGCGAGCACGTCTTTTGGCGCAGAACCCAAAGATTTGGAGTTTGTTAAACGCTCGACACGGATAACCTCAGCCCCCATATCGGCCAGCATCATGCCGCAAAAAGGACCAGGGCCTATTCCCGCCAATTCAATAATCTTAAATCCAGACAATGGCCCCATAACTTTCCTCTTCAATATTCGAATTAATATTTAGCGCATTTACTCTGCTGGAAAACGCAGTCATAACAAATCGTATACTTTTGATTGACATATTAACCATACGATTACTCAATATGCTAACCAAAAATGTACTAAGCTAATGCAAAGCATCGGTATTTGAGTTTCGCAACGCAAAAAATTTCTTCCTCGTTACCTAAATCCAAACCCAATACCTCGTTAGTTAATGTCGCCACTTTTGAGTCAACCCTAAACTTCAAGTGCACCACCGGAGCAGTAAGTTCTGTCGGTTATCGTTAACAATTTTCGCAAATTTCATTAGAGTGGCTCATCACAACACCATAGTCCGTTACGAATAATGTCAAAACGACTCAAAAAAACCTGACAAAACCTATGTTAACGCCACTAAGAAAGATCATTCACTGTGATTGCGATAGCTTCTACGCCTCTGTAGAAATGCGCGACGACCCTTCTTTACTGCATAAAGCCCTAGCAGTGGGTGGCAGCCCCGACCAACGAGGCGTTATCGCTACCTGCAACTACAGAGCCCGAGAATTTGGTCTACATTCAGCTATGCCAATGTCACAGGCGCTCAGGGCTTGCCCAGACTTAGTGATCATTAGACCAAACATGGCCAAATATAAGTTCGAATCGCAAAGAATTCAAAAAATCTTCCTCGAATTCACTGATTTAGTAGAGCCATTATCGTTAGACGAAGCATTTTTAGATGTTACCAACAGTGATATCGAGCGGGGTAGCGCGACACTGATCGCAAAAAAAATTAGGCAACGAGTTAGAGAGGAAGTCGGAATTACCATTTCGGCAGGCATCGCACCCAACAAATTCCTCGCAAAAATAGCCTCTGATTGGAATAAACCTGACGGACAATTCACTCTAGTTCCCGAGGAAATAGAAGCATTTATGCTGGAACTGCCCGTACAGAAAATTTTTGGGGTAGGTTCCGTTACCGCAAAAAAAATGCACGACCGCGGCCTGAACACATGCAAAGACCTGCAAACCATATCATTGCCAGAACTGAGCAAACTATTCGGCAAATTCGGCAGCCGCTTGTATAGTTTATGTCGTGGCGAAGATGAGCGACCAGTAAATAACAACAGAATACGTAAGTCTGTTAGCACAGAACGTACGTTTGTCCGCGACCTCCCGGACGAAGGAGCTTGCACAACACCTCTACAAGCGCTGTTTGCCGACCTTGAAATGCGTATAGCAAGAGCCCAATGCGCAAACTTAGTTAAGGCACGAACAATGAAAATTAGATTCAGCGGTTTCGACACTACAACAGTTTCAGTAGCAGGGCAGGAAGTCAGCCCAAAGGTTTATAGAGATATGCTAAAGCAAGCGTGGTTACGACAACAAAAACCCGTTAGATTATTAGGCATTGGTGTTCAACTCAAAGAAGAAGACAATTCACTTCAGCCAAATTTGTTCGAATAGTTAGTGCAACTAGCCCTGGAGGTCTCATGGAATTAAACAGCGATTTTAACCAACGAGTAGCGGTTCATTCGGCTAGCCAAGCCTGGCTGGCATCGCCTATTACTGGTGTGGATCGGCGGATGCTAGACCGCATTGGCGGCGAAGTAGCCCGCGCCACAAGCATTGTGCGCTACGCACCCAACAGCCAATTTTCGCCTCATATACACACTGGCGGCGAAGAGTTTCTCGTGTTGGAGGGCATTTTTCAGGACGAACACGGCGACTTTGCCGCCGGCAGTTATATCCGCAACCCACCAGAATCCTCACATACACCAGGCTCAGAAAAAGGCTGCGTGATATTTGTCAAACTCTGGCAATTTGATATGGCGGACCGCAACGATGTACGCATTGATACTACGCAAATGCTCTACTGCCCTATTGCAGATCGACCCGGCGTAGGTGTAAAGCAACTATTTACCGACGCCAACGAAAAAGTCTCTTTGGAAGATTGGGACGCAAATGCGGAAATCACCTTTGATTGCCCACATGGCATGGAGATATTGGTCATTACAGGAGCATTTAGTGAATGTGATGAAGAATTTTCGACCCAATCATGGCTACGCTTGCCTGCCGGGAGTGAAACCAAAATTATTGCGGGCGAAGAAGGCACAGTTGTGTGGATCAAAGAGTACTTGGCACCGCTGATGGCTAAAGCACCGCATAGTTAACGCACCGTACAATTCAGGCTCTAACTACCTGCGTCATTGATTAGTAAGCCCGGATCTTACATTCCCAGCGCTTTACTGGAAAAGAGCGCGCTCTATCCGAGGCTGAGGCCAGGGCTGACCAGCCGCTGAAAAATCAGCGACTACAACTACGTAGAAAATTGAATGTTGGCAAAGCGTGCGTAGAGCGGGTTACTTGCAATCAACTCGTCATGACTGCCACTGGCGATCAGCGCGCCCTCTTGCAAAACCAAAATTCTATCAGCCTGCCTCACCGTAGATAACCGGTGAGCGATGACCAAAATAGTCATATCGCCCTTGAGGGCTTCAACGGACTGCCGAATATATTGCTCACTCTCCGCATCAAGAGCGCTCGTCGCCTCGTCGAGCAATAAGAAAGAAGGTTTTAAGAGCAAAGCCCTGGCAATGGCTAAACGCTGGCGTTGACCACCAGAAAGACCAATACCGCCCTCTCCTACGGTTGTTTCTAAGCCCTTGGGCAACGCAGCAATAAAGTCTCCTGCATTAGCAGCCTTTAGCGCAGTCGCAATTTCCTCATCCGAGGCATTTTCTTTTGCATAAGTCAGATTTTCTCTCAGCGAGCCAGCAAATAGCACAGGATCTTGCGGAACAAAGCCAAAAGTACCGCGCAGCTCGTGCAACTTGAGCCAGCGAATATCATTATCGCCCAACGCGATAACGCCTGAATCTGGATCGTAAAATCTCTGCAAAAGATCAAACAACGTACTCTTACCCGCCCCAGACGGACCCACCAATGCAACCATCTCGCCGGGAGATATAGTAAAACTCACATCTTGCAAAACAACCTGTTCTGGACGACTAGGGTAAGTAAAATTAACGCCATCTAGGCTTAACCCGTGTAACTGCTCCGAGTTCGACTGCGCGGACCCAGGGCCATCTACAATAGCCCAAGGTGATTCCAAAATTTCAATCAAGCGCTCGGTTGCCCCGGCAGCGCGCTGCAAATCACTCCAAACTTCAGATATTGCACCCACCGAACCTGCGACAATAAACGCATAAAATATGAAAGCCGCAAGGTCTCCAGGAGAAGTATTACCGGCTAGAACGTCTTGGCCACCAACCCAAAGCAACATGGCAATTGCGCCAAAAACCAACAACATGACCACTGCAATGAGCACTGAGCGCAACCACACGCGCTGCAGCGAAACCCGCAATGCTTCCTCAACTCTAGCAGCAAAGCTGCGAGCATCAGCGCCTTGATGATTAAAAGCCTGTACCACCTTAATATGGCGAAAACTTTCTCCGGCATGACTGCCAACATCCGCCAACCGATCTTGGCTCGAACGAGACAAAATGCGCACCCGACGACCAAAAAAGATCACCGGAAGTACAACAAACGGCACGCTACCCAATACGATCAACGACAGTTTCGCATTAGTCAAAAACAACAACACCATGCCACCAAAAAACATCAATATATTGCGCAGCGCTATCGATACAGAAGAGCCAATAACCGTTTGCAGCAGAGTCGTATCCGTAGTAATTCTGGACTGAATTTCGCTGGGTGCGTTGTTTTCAAAGTAGCCTGGGTGCATATGAATCAAATGATCAAATACCGCCAGCCTAATATCTGCGCTAACCCGCTCGCCCACCCAAGAGACGAAATAGAAACGGACAAAAGTGCCTAGGGTTAAAATGCTGATAAAAGTCACAAACAGCATCAGCGACTGGGTCAACATTGCAATTTCGCCGCTGGCAAAACCGCTGTCTATAACCATGCGGATGCCTTGGCCCAGCGACAAAGTCGCGCTGGCGGTAACAATTAAGGCTACGCTAGCGATAATCACCTGCCATTTGTAGGGCTTTAAAAAGGCAAATGCGGGGCCTAGACGGCGCAAATTTTTCGAGCTTTCACGTTCTTCTTCATTCATCGCGGCATTATGTCCATGCGGCCTCCAAGTTGCACTCATAAGCGAGAATATTTCTGCACTAACTTGTAGACCTAGTTATAAAACTATTTATGGGCCTGTTTGTTGAACTATTTATGGAACTATTTGTGGAACTAGCAAAAGCCACTGCCAAAAACCGCCTACTAGAAAGTTTGCCACACGATCTAAAGACAAAATCATTACAAGCCGCAAGATTCTCAGCACACACTCAGGCCAGACCCTTGCGCTTGCCAAAGCGAGCAAGGCACACTAAAAGCAAGATAACCAAACTAAACGAGTAATTATGCCAGCAGACATAACATGGACAGATGCCAAGGACAGTAAGCACAAAGTTACCCGTGAGTTCCGTATCCAACGCAAAAATATGCGCGATATAACAGGCGCATTATGGCTACCTCAGGCAGCTGTTGTCGGCAAAACGCTCATCTGTTGCGGCCATGGCGCATCTGGCAATCGTTATCAGGCACCCATAAGCCACCTCGCAGAACGCTTCGTTGATGCAGGACTGCCGGTGCTTTCTTTAGACGGCCCAGTCCACGGCTTACGCAAAGTCGGCGACGGTGGGCGGGGGGCATTTTTTCCGGAGTATCAACGCGAGACCAGTTTGCTTGACATGACTAATGAGTGGGCCTGTGCCGTTGAATTGATAAAGGCAGAAACGGGTATAGGCAACCTTGCTTATTTCGGCCTTTCCATGGGTTCTCTATTCGGGGTTCCATTTATCGCAAGCAGGGCGGATGTCACAGTAGCCGCTCTTGGACTAATGGGCGTGCAACCAGACTTTCCCCATGGCGAGGCCTTGCTCGAAGACGCCGCACGTATTCAATGCCCAATACTATTTTTGATGCAGTTAGAGGATGAATTATTCAACCGCCAAGGCTGTCTTGATGTATTTGACGCCTTCGCCTCAAAAGACAAAAGGTTGCACGCCAATCCCGGCCTGCACCCCGAAGTGCCCGCGGAGGAAATCGACTTTACATTTAACTTTATGCTCGCTCATATCAACGGTACCCAAGCAAAAAAAATAGTGAATATAATCTCAGATTGAGCGTGTCCAAGTAGCGCGGGTCTAATCCAGCAAGTTGAGCGAGCATTTGGCGCTGAGGCATGCCCGCGCTACGTATCAGGGCGTGCAAATTTCGTTTGCGCGCATACATACAGCACTCTATCAACTTCGTTGCGCTATTTTGCTTGAAAATATCGAGATCAAACCGCCTAGCATCAAATAACCTAGCATCACCTCAACCGTTACCCAAATCTCACCTACCAGACTACCTTTTGGCGTGATATCCCCAAAACCCAATGTGGTAAACGTCACAAAACTGAAATAGTAGGGTGTGAATGCCGTTGACTCAATCGCTTCGATTTGACCACCTAAATTAGGCAGCCAGCCCCAGGAAAAATAATTTGCGTAGGCAACGCCAAACAATAAGGCGATGACAAACGACAACAAGATCCAAAGGCTCATTGAACGTCCACACCGTGACGTGTAGTACCAAAAATTGAATAGCATTGGATGCTTGTCTTGATACTCACCCAAAAAGTCCTGGTCTTGCACATAGCGCTTAAAAACAGGGCTGCCATAGCTGTTTTCAATCCGAGCTCGTCTAAATTTTGCATAATCTGATTTACTCCAAGACTCATCATAGAGCACACCTGACAGGTCACAATGTTCAAAATTCGCACTTCCAATATGAGCATTGGAAACATTTGCTTGACGAAGATCAGCTTCACTAAAGTTGGCCCCATCCAACGTAGCTCTACAAAAATTCGCCTTGAAAAGGGATGCTCTGGAAAAATTGGTTTCATCGAGAATTGCTTCGGTGAAGTTTGCACGATCTAGTCTAGCTCGCGTCAAATTACTTCGACTGAGATTCGCCTGAAAAAAATTGGCTTCCAAAAGGCTGGCTAATCGCGACGTACCGTCGCTCTCTTTTGGACCAATAAGAATATTCGACTCTCTGAGATCTGCTCCACTTAGATCAGCCTTGTTAAGCTTCACTCCATCGAGATCTGCCCTGACTAGATCCGCGTTTTTAAGGTTAGCCCCATCAAGATTTGCGCGTTTTAGATTTGCAAAACTCAAATCTACATTTTGTAGATTTGCTTTTCTCAAATCGACCCAGTTCAGGTCGGCATGCTGCAACTGTGCATTCCTTAAATCAGCACGAGCGCCTTTACTCTCGTCCTTCAGCCACTTAGCATGCTCGTCAATTACTTCCTTCAATTTCTCACTAGAAACCTCGTGTCGATCTACCATTACAACTCCCCTCTAAAACGATTGTTAAATTGGACAGACTATTAAAGGTAATAAGACAGCGTGCAGAGATACAAGCCTAACCATATATTCGCCTTCAAAGAAGCATCAAGAATTTTAAAAATTCTGTTCAAAGATACCAACCCCAACCAGAAACGTCCTTGGCTTTATTTATAACTTAACTAATATTTCTCGGAGCGTATTGAACTGACTGAGAATATAGGTTGGCCCGCACACAAAACCTTGCGAACTTTCCACCCGCTAAAAACTTATCACAACCCCAATGAGTAATTCACGCAATAGAATAAATAGGGGAGCTAAACGCCTAGAGAAAAACTCAAAAATTTTTAGTAAGTACCTACCAAAAAAATCACATGCGCTTGCTTGCGCCCTTAAACCTACCAGCGTGCCCAACGATCACCTTACCCTGCTGAACAACTTAAACTATTTCTCGGCAATCGAAGCGCTAACCAGAGGATTGAAAACTGGCACCATTTCGCCGAGCAAATTCTAAACGCAGCATTCTTTCAGCACTGCTAAAAATCACGTGGACAGCAACCAATAATGGACTTACCTGATCGTTGAAATATGTGATTTATTGATTGTGGTAACGCCCTTTTTGAGCAATTTTCCTAAACCCTTTGGAACCGCTAGACGGAAGACTAAGTTGCTCAACTAATTAGGCGTCTATTTCAAACATAAAAGTCAAAATATTCACCAAAATCCTAAGACCCAAACGCGGATTTTGGATTGTTTCAAAAACTTCAACAGACCGCGGTTTAGTAACAGAAGTTAATGATTGGTTAGCCTCGAAGCCTGGCATTGACGTTCAAAACATTACTCAATCGGAAAACCGCAACTTCAGGAATTTACCATCAACAATTGCTATTTGCGCTCGGCAGCAATAGCCAAAATATATTTATCTGTCTCTTATACACATCTGACGCTGCCGACGAGCGGTCTAG